>ERZ808240.1709-NODE-1709-length-26347-cov-4.630040_pt1 | contig 26347 bp, 17 predicted proteins | sample MGYA00521084_ERZ808240 | MGnify/ENA primary metagenome ERZ808240 (study PRJEB31516, sample SAMN03275571) | gut metagenome | biome: mammalia-associated habitat; material: feces | host: Papio cynocephalus | place: Kenya | collected 2012-08-06 ... | reverse complement strand
GGGCTGGTTGAGAGAGTGGGTTCCGACAAAGCAGGACACTGGGAGATCAAAAAATGACGTGTCTGACCAAGCTTCTTTTCAGATCGATTTCTTCGCATTTAATGGGGTTCATCTTATGAGGATGATCCCCTGAAACGAACGAATACGGTAAACTATTTATGGAAGATAAGCGGCTAGATTCCTGTTTCCACTCATCCTTCCTAAGCGAATTTGCTTTCCAATGAATACGCCATGTAAGTGGCAGAAATCAGTGGAAAATTCCTTCCACGCGCGTTTTCCACTCTTTTGGGGAAAGAGTCGAAACGGAAACGGCTCAGCTCTTCTCGGTCCGGTTCGCTGATGACTGTAAAGAGCCTAAGCATCCATCGGGAAATTCAGTAGTTCCAATCCCTGAATCTCATTGAAGTTGCAACGGCTCGCGGGATTCAAAAGAAACTCAAAATCCAATGTCTGATGAGGACGTGCCGGTTCGAGTCCGGCTTCGGGCACCATTAGAAATCTAACCTCTTAGCTTCATCGCTAGGAGGGTTTTTCTTTGCCCCCAGAGACATATAAGGAGGAAAAGCGTAGGGCCATATCTCCAGAGGAAAAAATCATCCTAAAACCCGCAGCCATCGGCATGGTGTATCCATTTTTCGTAAAGGGGACGCTAAAGATAAATAATCCACTATGTTGGCTTGGGCATTCAAAGATTTCCTCTACAAGAGCAAACTCAGATTATTCGTTTCCATGACCTGGAACATACACGTGTGATCTAAGGAATGACGGGACTCTCATTGGGAGCTTCACGGACGAGGATTAGGAAAGGCCATTTTAAAGTGTGGCTGAACATTTTTTCCAGGAAATTATCATTAAAAAAATGAATGTTGAATGTACAAACGCTCCGATAAATCCAATATAATTGTATTTAGAGGTGCAAATATGATAGTAACAACATCGATGATGAAGGAAAAGTACCATGATTATGCCAACCCCCTGGACAAAATAAAAAGAGATGCCGACAAGGGAATCCTTATCAGGCTTGCGAACGGAATCTACGAGACCGATAAGAGCGCGGAACCATGTCTTTTGGCCTCGTCGATTCTTTCCCCTTCCTATCTAAGCTTCGACTGGGCTTTGTCTTATTATGGGCTGATTCCGGAAAAAGTTACTTCCATCACTTCTGCCGGCCTTAGAAACAGAAAGAACAAGACTTTCGAAAATTATTTTGGAAGATACGAGTATACGGACATACCTGAGGAGGCGTTTCCCGAAGGGTTAACTTATCTAGAGAGAGGCGATTATGCAGTGAAGATTGCAACGAAGGAGAAGGCGATATGTGATTCGCTATGCAAGTGGAGGGTTGTCAAAAACATAAAGGAGCTCAAAAATCTTTTGTTTATCGACAAGAGAATCGACGAGGATGAGTTCTCTACCTGTGATTTTAAACTGATGAAAAGGCTTGCCTTCTTATATGGCAAGACCAATTTGAAATTACTGATAAAACTCATCAACAAGGAGTATGAAAATGAATAGCGTGATTGATACGATGCTGAAAAAGTACAACCCTAAGAACAACGAGGAAAGGGAAAATGCCGCCAAAGAGATCATTCAGGAGATCGCCTTGGCAGGACTCTCGCGCGGCGGCTTCTTTGAAAAGGCTGCCTTCTATGGCGGTACATGCCTCAGGATCTTCTATGGGCTGAACCGATTCAGCGAGGATCTGGATTTTGCGCTGCTTCAAAAGAACCCTGACTTCAAACTCAGCGACTATTTCTCTTTTTTGGAAAAGGAATTCAGCTCTTATGGAATTGAGCTTCGTGCCGAGGAGAAGAAAAAAGGCGTCAACCCGGAAGTTCAAAGCGCGTTTCTAAAGGGCAACACGTTGACGTTGATGATGACTTTCTTCCCTAAGAGTGAGGAGGCGGAGAAAATCATTTCGAACCAGAAGATGAAGGTTAAATTCGAAGTCGATACCGAAAATCCTAAGGGTGGAAGGACGGAGACGAAATTCAGGTTTCTCCCGGCTCCATATGAAGTGAGAGTATTTGATGAACCGACGCTGTTTTCCGGGAAAATCCATGCAATCCTATGCAGAAACTATAAAAACCACGTCAAAGGAAGGGATTTCTATGATTATCTTTTCTACATCGGTAAGAGTTCCGCCTTTAACCTTGAGTACCTTGGGAACAAACTGAAAAACACCGGAGTCATCCCGTTAAACGAGACGCTGACGGTGGAAAGAACCAAAACGATGCTGGAGGAAAGATTTGAGACGGTCGATTATGAATCTGTGAAAGAGGATGTATCGAATTTCATAACCGATAAAGCCAGTCTGAGCCTTTGGAAAAAGGATTTGTTCCTTGCGACGTTAGATGACTTAAAGGCGGATTAAGATTTAATTTCATAGATTTTTAGCCTATCAACGACAAACTCGATGGGGCTTTCTATATATATTTGCCAAAAATAGTGAATTATCGATCGCGCTACAAGCGGCTAGATTCCAATTTCCCTTTCAAAGCGGATTTGCTCTTTGTTGGAGATGCATCAAAACGGTGGGAATCAAGGCGGAATTCTTTTTCACGATTTCCAAGATATGAAAAACGACTCAAGCCGTCTCATCTCGGTTCGCCGATGACTTGTGACGGATTGAGCAGCCATCGAAAAATTCGACAGTTCCAATCCTTGAATCTCGTTGAAGTTGCAATAACCTGTAGGATTTAAAAAAGACTCAAACTCTAGGTCTAAAGAATCGACCCAGTCGGTAACCGTCGTTTCGGAAACAAAAGAAGAAAACCTTTGAAGGGCTAGCCAAGTGACGTTCTCATCGTCTTGCGTTAAGGGCGTGAGATTGTCCAAACTGAATCCTGAGTTAGAAGAGGTGCCGAATGGAATGATGGTTTTGTTGGAGAAGTCGTTGCTGGATACGAAGTTTTCGACCACCCAGCTTAGCTGCTGCCACCAAACGGAGGCGCCTAAGAAGATATATTTCGCATGGGTGAAACTATCAAAATTGGTCTGGTTTAGCTCCACGCCGACTTTTTCGCCCCATTGGGTAATCAAACACTCTTGAACGACCCTGCTATTCTGACCGGAGTAATTGAGGTCAGGGGCGCTATAGGGGTTGGTTGGCTCTAATTCATGGATGGCGGAATGGATGTGGGCAGCAACCGCTTTCGCCACTTCCTCTGTGTGGTTTGTTGCAGAGAAATAAATGACGCTTGCGTTTTGAATGAGTTCTCCGCTGCCACTCTCTAGGGAGGGGTGGTTGGAGTTTGAAGAACTTTCCTCCGAACCGCTCGTTTCGTTCTTTTGCTGAGTTGAGCATGAAAGAAACGGGCATGTGATTAGCAACATAAAAATAGATAAAAACGTTCTTTTCATTTCTCGTTTTCCTTTAGTTTTGCTTTCTTCTTTCGAGGATCGGTTGCCCAAACCATTCGATGACGGCCGGATCCTGGCGGCTAAAGAAGGAAGACCGTTTCTCATCAAGCGTTCCGATGGATTTCATGTTTTCCCCATCTAAAGAGAAGGAATGAATGTCGAAATTCTCCTTGATACGTTCTTCGTGGATTGTTTTTGCCACAGAGACAATTCCTCTTTGGTAGAGTCAACGGAGAATGGCTTGGGCCACGCTCTTTTTGTGCTTGGCCGCCATCTCAACCAACGTTTCGTTATGAAACGTATTGTTCCTTCCTTCGGTGAAAGGGGGCCACGCTTCAAGAAGGACGCCGTACTTATCCGCCCATTTCTTTGCTTCGAGCTGCTGGTTGAAAACGTTGATTTCAACTTGATTGACCATGGGCTTGATTTGGCTGAATTGGCAAATGTCGACGAGCCTGTCGGGATAGAAATTGGAGACGCCGATCGCTCTGCCCCTTCTCTCCCTGTAGATTTTTTCCAAATCCCTATAAGCTCCATAGTAATCTGCGATCGGCTGATGGAGGAGGATTAGATCGACGTAATCCGGTTTAAACTCCCTGAGTGAATTCAATACGGAAGCGTATGTTTTCCCTTCCCCATAATGGTCAATCCAGACTTTGGTGGTCAGGAAAATTTCCTTTCGGGGGATCCCCGATTCCACGATCGCTTCCCCGACTTCCTCTTCGCTGAAATAGGTTTGGGCCGTGTCGATGTGACGGTAGCCCGCTTTCAAAGCAGTCAAGACGCTTTTCTTGCAGTCTCCCTTCGAAATCTGATAAACGCCAAAACTGTTCGCCGGCATTTCCACGCCGTCATATAACTGAAAAGAATTCATTTTTTGTTTTCCTTTTCGATAAACGAAATATGCTCTTCCACGCTTCTGTTCAACAGCTCCTCCCGAAGGTCTAATTCCTCGCAGCTAAAGAATTCGTGGCCTTCGAAGAGCTGGATGACCAATCGTTTTTGCTTGCCAACGATCTGGGCGTTTGGGATCAAATGGTGACAAAGCGCCTTCCGAAGTCAAAATTTCTCAAACTGGAAGAGGACAGCCTGAAAGAGATCGCTAAGTATTCCCCGATGCCAGGCTGTCAAACCAATATCACCATGAGATTCAACGAGCGAGAAGAAAAAGCCAAAATTCCCATCGAAGGCAAGGACGCTATCCTGCCGTTTTATGCAATATTTCGACCGAAAAAGAAAAACGTCTTCGATTATATTGGACTCTTTAAATGAGGGTCGATAAAAGGCTATACAACCAAAAAACTTGTCATGAACGGCTGCCGCTATTTCTGAACTTTCGGCAAAGGCAAAACGTCCAGCGGCTTTCTGGTTTTGTATTTCCCGCGGGTGAAATCCGGGCATTCGATGGGGATCGATCCTTTCGCGATCGATTCCTCGGAAAGGGCGGTGATGCTCATCCAGGCAACGGCGTCGTAGACGTCGATCGGCATCTCTTCCTTGTTCTTGATGTAACGGAAGAAGTGCTTCAGCATGACGTAGTCCATCCCTCCGTGCCCCGCATCGATCTGCTCCTGGGTGATGCCTTTCCAATCCTCGGGCAAATACTCATCGTATTCCCCTTGATTCAGGAACGATTTTTCGATGGGGTCGAAGTCATGATCGTATTTCTTATCGTCCAGAACGACGGATTTCGTTGTTTGGCAGTAATAACCTTCCGTCCCTTCTACCGTGAAGTTTCGGTCATAGAGGTGGGGAAGGGTAGTGTCGAGCTTCAATAGGATCGTCTCGCCGTTCTCACATTCGATCATGGTCGTGGTGACGTCCCCTTGCTTGAATTGCACCCCCGCCAGCTTTTCCTTGTAGTCGCCGGTTTTTTTGATGAATTCCTCCAGGCCTCTTGCCTTTGAGGACATCGATACGACTTTGGTGAAGCGGTTTCCGCGGTTGATGTTCAGTATCTTGGCGATGGGGCCTAATTCATGGGTCGGGTAGTTTTCGCAATTGTGGTTTTTGTATTCTTCCAAGCGGTAATGATGGGTATTGATCCCCCCTGCGATTTCATTCCGAAGATCGTGGCAATAGGCGCCTTGGCAATACACGACGTCCCCAAGGACGCCATTCCGGTAGAGAGAAGTCGCTAGCATCTCGTCTTTGCCGTAGCAGCAGTTTTCCAAAAAGAAGAAAGGCGTGAGGCTCTTTTCGTAGGCATCAACGAGTTTCCAACAGTCCTCGATGTTGTGGGTTCCGCCGACTTCGATCGCGACGGGGATTCCTCGCCTCATGGATTCCAGAGCGACTTCCACGTGGCTGTTCCAGCTGGTTGCGACAATGACGCAATCCGGCTTTCGGTCCAAGACATCCATGAAAGAAGTCGAGCCAAAGGGCTTCACTCGCCCCTTCTCTTCTAATTTCTTGCCGAAATCGGCGATGCGATCCTCGAATTTGTCGCAGATGGAATCGATCTCAACGTCTTCGTTGGACAAAATGTTTGGCAACAAGGTGTTGCCTCTTTGCCCCAAGCCGATCAAAGCGAGTCTGATTTTGCCATTTTCCATAAGAATCTCTCCTTTTTGAAATTGCTTAATAAAACAATTAACGAAAATGCCTAGTTTTTCAATTTATCCGCATTATTACGTTACTGTTTTTTGAAAGGCCACAATGAAACGATTTCGTCTCTTCGTTAACTTTAAATACTAAAGAGTGAAAATTGATTAGATTTTGTAAAGCCCGAAAACCAACAATTAATGTAATAAATTTCGCCTTATCTTCATTTGCGTCTTTGCCTCTACATCGCTCATCCGAAACGGTTCCCCGTTTTGAGCAAAAGAGGCTTGGGCAAAAACGATTCGGCAGCTGTACCACCAAAGGAGAAACGTATGAAAGGTAAAAGGCTTCTGCTGGGACTATCCTCTCTGGGGCTATTGTTTGCTGCGGGCATACGCCCAAGCCAAACCATGCTTTTGGCGGAAGAGGCCCCTTCTTCCATGCCCGCTAATTGGAGCGCTTCCTCCCTTGACGATGACAGCAACCCCATCGTTTCCCCTTATTTGAGCGCCTCTGCTTACAAGGATTTGAGCAAAGGAAACTCCATCCGGATGTCTCGTCGAATCTCCGCCTACACCCTCTCCGTCTCTTCCGCTTCCTTCAAAGCGGAGAAGGAAACCGCCTATAAGCTTACTTTCTTTTATCGCTCGGATTGCCTTCACGACGAAGAGAACAAGGTGACCGCCTCCGTCATCGAAACCAAAGACGACGGAAGCGCGGTTTCCACCGAAATCGTCTCCGCCATCGGGCGTGAGAGCAACTGGAAGCAGCTATCCGGCTATTACACGACTTCCAATCAATGCTCCACTTTGGTATTGGTCTTCTCTTGCTATGGGATGGGCGATTTCTTCATCAACGGCCCTTCTTTGTCCGGGAAGCCGGCTCCCGCCACCTTCTTTGGAAACTTCGGAATTGAAACCGGAAAAGAGGACAGCCAGATTTTCCAACCACTCACCTCTTCGAATCTGTCCGACGACGCCTATCGCGGGGAAAGGTCGATCAAATTGACGGACCAAGGGTTGCGCACCAATTTCGATGAACTTCCCGCGGGCGATTACGAGCTCAGGTTCAAATATAAGCACGATTTCGCGGATGGGAGCCGTCTATCTTTGAGGATGGACAACACGACCCCCGACGGGACCGAGCGTCGTTATTATGCCGATCCTGTAGGGGCGAACGGCACGGGCGGAGGATGGTCCACGTACTCCTATAAATTCAAGAAGCTTGCTGAGGGGGCTTCCAACTTTTGTGGGATCAACTACATCAAAATTTTCTCTTACGGAACTTTCTACATCGATGATTTGGAAATCTTGGATTCTTCCAATTTCAATTATGTCGCCGGCGGTTCTTTCGAGGGGTACGACGTTTCCAACATTTCCCTTTCCGGGGCGACCGGCATCGTCGAAAATGAAGACGGACCCTTGGTATTCGCGGGCAGCTATGAATCGGTGCTGGGAACGGCCGGCGAGCCATCTTTGAAGATCGAAACGTCGAATTTCGGACTTACGTCGGGAAATACCTATACCCTCAAATACCAATATCGCGGCGGCTATTACGAAACCGCCTCGGCTTATTATGGATCGGACAAAATTTATACCGGATCCTTCTGCGAAGACTGGACCGACGTTTCCGTCGACTTCGTGGCTTCCGAAGAAAAGAATTTGAAATTGCTCTTCTGCACCTCTTCTCCGCGCACCGCCTACATTCGGAACATTTCGATCGTCGGTTCCGATGATGCCGAGAAAATGCCCGAAGTGATTAAGCGTTACGATTCCAGCTTGGGCGAAGCGATCGAGTCCTTCCCCTATGGCGACTTGGAGTATGACTTCCCTGAGACCTCTGAGTCGGGCTCCTCCTCTTCCAGCAGCGAAGAAACCTCCTTCTCGCAGGAAACGAGGTCCGAAGAGCAAGAGGAAAGCTCTTCAAGGCCGTCTTCCTCCGATTCGACCGGCGTCTCTTCCAGCGAACCCGCCTCGTCGGAGATTCAAAGCCCTGCATCCGGGGATTCCACGGCCACGAAGGCTTTGCTGGGCGTCACCATCGCGATGCTTGCGGTTGCCACCGCCGGTTTGGCAATGGCCATCGCCATCATGATCAGAGGCAAGAAAAATGGCTAATAAATTCCTTACCATCGCACTTGTTTCCCTCTCCTTGGCGTCGATCTCGATCCGCCCGAATTTGGTGAAGGCATCCGGAGAGGCTTCCTCTTCTGAGGAAAAGGCCCAAATCAAGCTGTATCAGGCGGAGAGCCCTTTCAATTTCCACACCGTCCTTCAGCAAAAGTACATCAATGACGGGAACCTTTCCATCGCCAAATACGCCAAAGCCAACGCCGAGATTTCCCAACCCGAATCTCTCAAGATCGAATGGGATCTCCTCAACTGCGACCAAGCGACCAGGCCTTATTACACCTTGAAGCTGTCAGAGAACAGTGATTTCTCTTCCCCGTGGACCTATCGGACCAGCGACACTTTCTATTACGTCTACAACCTCAAATTGGCGACGAAATACTACTATTCCGTCTCCGCTTCGATCGGCGGGGAGACGGTGGAGAGCCAAACGAAGTATTTCTATACGGCGAACACTTTCATCCGGAACCTTCGCTTAGACGGAGTCATCAACGTCCGCGACGTCGGGGGGTGGCGGAACCGGGAAGGGAAGTTCATGGTCAAGCAGGGGATGGTCTACCGCTCTGGGCCATTCAACGTTTCTTACGCTTCTTCCATGCAAAGGAACATCACCTCCTCTGGGCTTACGGAGGCTTCTAGGCTCGGCATCAAAACCGAAATCGATTTGCGCACCGTCGACAACAACGAAGTCGGCGGGCTCAAAAACACCAGCCCCTTGGGGTCCAGGGTTAAATACGTCCAAGCGCCTTTGGATTATGGAAACTCCGAAAAGATATTCACCTACAAAGACAACGCGGAATCCTTCCGCAAGATCTTCAAAGTCTTCGCAGATCCTTCTTCCTATCCCATCGATTTCCATTGCACCGCTGGGGCCGATCGCACCGGATGCGTCGCCTTCTTGCTGAATGGGCTGATGGGCGTTTCGGAAGCGGATCTCTACCGCGATTATCTCTTCACCGATTTCGCCAACGTCTCCTTCTTGCGGCAAAGAAGCAGCATCTCGATCGGCTACGTTAAGACGATCCTCGCCAATCCGGGCAAAACGCTTCAGGACAAAATCGTCTATACCCTCACTTCCATCGGGGTCGACCCGGAAGATCTCAGTACCGTTTATTACCTGCTTCAAGAGGAGGGCTACCGGATATGATTTTCTCTTCCTTGTTCACTTTCCTATCCGCTTCCGCTTTGTTCGTTTCCTCTTTGTCTTCGCTTCCTTCCCCCAGCCAACACGAAGTCAGCCATGAAGCCGACGAATCGAAAGTCGGGGCGGTTGCCCCCGAAAACGGGGAATACAGCTTCGAAGGGGACGATGGCTGGACCTACAGCGAAGAGGATACCCACTCCCTGAGTCAGGAGCAGCGCTACGACGGGGAGAATTCGCTCCATGTGGTCCGCTCGAACTACGACACGACCTTCCAAGCGACCTCGCCTTCTTTCTTGGTGGAGCCCGGGACCAGATACCGCCTCGGCTTCTACTTCAAAAGCCAGCATTCCTTCGGCACGGGCCTCACCTTGAGCGTGACGACTTACGATTCCTCCGGCAGCGCCATCCGTTCGATCGATGGCCCCACAACGCGGCTGAACGCCGACTCTCTCTCCGTGGGCTGGAGCGAGCTTTTCCTGGAGCTGCAAACCAAGAACAACGCCGCCAGCGCCAAGCTCACCATCATCGTCAAAAACGGCTCCTCCGACGTTTATTTGGACAAAGCCTATTGCGTCAAGACGGGCGACGACGTCTTCGATGAAACGTTCTCTTTTCCCACCTCCGATTCCCTTTTCCCCAACTGGGACCTCGACAAAGCCAAAGCCAGCGAGGACGGATTGCTGATCGAGAAGGACGGCAAAGCTACCACGACGTGGAACCGTTTCCTCAGCGGATACGGCTATACCTTCACATTCGACGCCAAATCGGAAGCCCCATCCAAGGGGAAAGTCAAATTCGAGATTTATGGGGCCGCGAACAATTTGGCTCAGACCATCGAAAAAGAATTCGACGTATCCTCTACTTTGGAGCAGAAATCGGTTGAAGTGACCATCAAACAAGGCATCAAAGCCTTCGTCACCTTCACTTCCTCTTCCTCTTTGTTCCTGGACAACATCCACGGGGTCAAATCCTATTCCCCCAACGACGAATCCGGATGGCAGGGGCAGTGGATCACTTACCCCGACGGCGACATCACGAACGATGCCGCTTATGAGAACCGTTGGTACCGCCAGTCCTTTGAGCTGACGGAGAAAGTCGCTTCCGCCAGCCTCCAATGCACCGCCGACGACGTCCGCTTCCCCTATTTGAACGGGCATAGCTTCGGCCGGGGCGGCACTTGGTCTTCCCCCAACATCATCGACATTACCGAATACCTGGTGGAGGGGAAGAACGTCTTCGCCTGTCGCGTTTATAACGGGACTTATTACTCGGGATTGCTTTTCGAAATCACGATCATCACCGAATCCGGAAGGACGATCACGGTCTGCTCCAGCAGGGAGACCCTGACGGCCAAAGGCATCGATTTGAACGAGCAATACCTCACCAACGAAGATTTGAGCTGGACCCAAATTGATTATGATGATTCCGCCTGGCGCAAATCCTATGTCGTCGGCCCCGTCGGCTCCATGCCTTGGGGCTCGATCCCATTCATCTCCTTGGCGACCACGGCCCCGAAATTCGAAGTGGTCGACGCCACCTTCCCCAAGGAAGTCAAATTGGGCGACACCATGACGTTTTCCTTGACTTGGAAAATCGCCGAAAAGATCGAAAGGCCCATTTCTTTGACCGTTTCCTTTTGGGAGAAGTACTCTTCCGACAGCGACGAAGCAAGCCCCATCAAATCCACCCTGCGCCAAATCGGCGGGGAAGAGATGACCGCTTGGCCGGTGAATGAGCCGGTTGCGGTGAACTACGAGGTCGACATCCCCGACTACATGAGCGAAGGCTCCTACATGCTTCAGTTCGACGAAGACCAAATCCAGTTGGTCAACAACCCCGACTTCACCAACAACAAGCTGCGCGGGTATTATGTTCGCTTCCTCCCAGTTCAAATCGAATTGGCCAAGACGGAAATCATCCGCGAAAACGAATTGACGAAGCTCAAAATCGGCGAGGACAAATACGCCCCCTACATCTTCATGCAGAGCGATGGGCTGAAGTACTTCAAACCCGTTTACGCCACGAAGATGTACGAATCCGGGGTGAAGCTGCTTTCGGTCGGCAACAACAAAGTCGTCGACACCATCACCGGCGTCTCGACTTGGACCGACGACGATGAATACAACTTCGATCCCTTCGACAATACGATTTACACGACTCTATCGGGGGCTCCAAAGGCGAAGCTGCTGGTCATGATCAGCTGCGACCCCCCTTCTTGGTGGCTCAACAAATACCCTGAGGAGCGGGCTTTGTCCGCCAAAGGCGGGACCGATTCGGTTTCCTACGCCTCGAAGCGTTGGGTGAAAGACGTCTGCAAATACATCCGCGCCGTCTTGGAGCACATGAAGTCCATGCCCTACGCCGCCCATATCTTCGCCGTCAAATTCGCCCAAGGGGCGACTTATGAATGGCAGGAATACGGGATGGAGGTTGGGAATTGCTCCGACTTCTCCCGGGTCGCCCAAACCGGGTTCAGGGAATTCCTCCGCGAAAAATACAAGACCAACGACGCCCTGCAGAAGGCCTGGGGCGATTCGCTTGTGACCTTCGATAGCGCGACCATCCCCGGGTTTGGGGAAAGGGAGCCGCTCACCTACGATTCGCTCCTGGACGGGGTGAAGCAAAGAAGCGTCTTGGACTATCAGGACTTCAAAGGGAAGAACGTCACCGATTCCATCTTCGCCTTCTCTAACGTGGTCAAGGAAGTATCCGACGGCAGATGGCTCGCCGGAACCTACCAAGGCTACATCACCAACGCCCTCACCTACGAAGGAAGCGGCATCGGGAACAACCAGTTCTCCCGTTTGCTCGCAGAAGACAGCCCTTGCGACTTCTTCTGCGGCCCGATCTCCTATATGACCAGGACCTCCGGCTACAGCGATTCCTATATGCAGGCGGTCACTTCGATCGTCAACGCCGGCAAGCTGTGCCTGACGGAGTTCGATGAGCGCACCGTCTGCGTCGATATGCCCGACCAGTCCCCGTCACAGATGGACGAGTGGGGCAAAACGTATAGCTTGGAAGATACCATCAACCTGATGAAAAGAGACGCCGGGAACGTCCTGATCACCGGGGCCGGCTGCTGGATCTACGACATGACCGGCGGCTGGTACAACGACGAGGAAATCTACAGCTGCCTCTCCATCCTGATGAAGGAGTGGGAATACGCGATGGAGAACCAAGACAACGCCAATAACCGCGAAGTCGCCTTTATCATCGAGGATAAGATGCCCTCCGACTACGCGTATAACTTCGGGGCTTCCTATAGCGCCCTTGAGGTCAATTTGAGCCGCCAGAAGGAGGACTTGGCCCACATCGGGGCAGGATACGATACCTTCCTGGCGAGCGATCTGAAGAAGGGCCTTGGCAAAGACTATAAGGTGTACTTGATCGTCGGCAACCGCTTCGACGCGGAGACGATCGATGGCATCAACAAAATCTGCAAAAAGGACGGCTCGGTCGTCGTATGGTGCGGAACCCCCGGGATCTATGGGCAGGACGGCTCCATGAGCGCGGGCAACGTCTCTTCGCTGATCGACATGGAAGTCGGATTCGCCGCCGGGGCGGTCTATACCGCCGTCAGCGTCGATTCAGACAATGATGATCCCTTGATCGAGGGGGTTCGGGGCTACACCTACGGGAAGCCTGAGATCAAGGAAGTCAACCCGGTCGCCTATGTCCGCGACGAGGGTGCCACCTCACTCGGCAAAATCCGCGGCACTGAGCTCACCGGCTTGGCCTACAAAGAGGTTTCCTGCGAAGGGGGCTCCTACTTGTCGGTCTTCTCCTCAATCGGCCACGTCCCCCCTCAGATTCTCCGGAACCTCATGAAGAGAACGGGATGCCACGTTTACGATGAATCCTATTCCGACGTCGTCTTCTCCTCCAACGGGTATCTTTGCATCGATTCCCCCTATGGCGGCGAAAGGGTCATCTCCCTGCCGAAGAATTACGACGTCTACGATGTGTTCGAGGGAAAGCTCATCGGCCAAGATATCTCTTCCTTCGAAGTGACCTTCCAGGCGAAGTCGAGTTACCTCTATCGCTTGATGCCGGCGAATTCCTACGGGAAAGAGCCGCTTCCTCCTCATGTCGATCCGATCGACCCTCCCTCACCGGAGGAGGGTTCGAAATCCGACAATCTGACCTTCCCGATCGTGGGAAGCTGCATTGCCGGAGCTGAGTTGATTTCCATGGCGGCGATTCTGTTTGCCGCTGTGAAAATAAAAAAAGCCAAATAGGCTGGAAAGGAATTTATGAAAAAACAGAAGATCCTCCTCGTCGCAATGGCCGCGCTGCTCGCTAGCTGCAGCGGATCCAACCCAGGGGGCGAAAGCGACGCCGTCAGTGACACCGTCAGCGATAAATTCACCCTTCAGATTTACGTCGGCGGTTACGGCAAGGCTCCTTGGGAATATGCCTTGAAGGAATTCGATAAAGTCTATGGCGATAAATACACGGTCGTCGCCAATATGGACAACAACGTCAACAAATCCTTCTCCGATCGCTGGATGAATGGGAACGAACCCGATTTCGTCTTCCTCGACGGACCAGACATCGACAAAGCGAATTGGCTCCGCGAAGGCCTGCTGGAGGATTTGACTCCGTGGCTTGAGACGGCGAAACCCCAAGGCGAGGAGACTTTGATCAAGGACAAGGTCGATTCCTCCTATTGGGTCAAATACACGGACGAGAGCTCCAATAAGACCATCACCTACGGGGCTCCTTTGCTGCTCAATGCTTATGGCATGTGGTACGACGAAGCCCTCTTCTCCGAAAAACATTGGTCCGTTCCTTCCAATTACGAGGAATTGAAATCCTTCGCCTCCAATTCCACCGCGGAAATCCGCAACCTGATCTATCCCGGCGTCTATAGCGGCTATTTGACCCAAGGGATGTTGGTTCCCGCCTTTGCCGAACTCGGCGATGAGATGTTCGACCGCATCATGAACTGCCGCGACGCCGAAGTCTATGAAAGCGCTGAGTTCAAGGATGTGATGAACCGTTTCAACGAATACATCAACTTGAACCAATATACCGTCTCCGAATGCATCTCCCTCAATCACACCCAAAGCCAGATGGAGTGGCTCGCCCATAAAGCCGCCCTCATTCCCAACGGTCTCTGGCTGCGCTCGGAAATGGCGAAAGCCGACAATGGGAAGAGCGCCATCCCCGATGGATTCAACATGCGCTTTGCCCCCTCTCCTTTGGCGAAGCAGAAGCAGAGCATCGTCACTTCTTCCATCACCTGCGCCGTCGCGAAGAACGCCAAGAACAAGCAGGCCGCCAAAGAATTCCTCTCGATCCTTTATCGGGACGACGTTCAGAAGCAATTCGTCTATGCTTCTGACTCCCCCTCGGTCGTGAAATTGGATTTGTCCAACGACGAAAAGGTCACCGACGTCCTGAAGTACACTCAGGAAGTCTTCAACAACCCCAACTATGAGCACAAAGCCAACAACGGCTCTTGGGGCGGCGTCGACAAAGCCATCAACGATGCGATCAACAGCTTGGTCGATGCCCATCTGCAGGGAAAGACCTATACCGTCGATCAAGCCTGCGCCGCGATCAAAGCCGCCGCGGTGAAGGAAATCAACAATAGAAAATAAGATTTAAAATACGGATATGGAACAAGTACTTTCTCGCAATAGGCCAAAAAGGAAGAAGCGATTCAACGCTAGCAAATTCGCTTTTGCGGCGCTCTTCTGCATCCTTCCTTTCTTGATTTACCTCTTTTTCTGCGTCTATCCCATCGTCAAATCGGTGTTCGATTCGTTCACCAATTGGAGGGGGTATACTCGGAAAGATTGGATCGGGTTCGCCAACTACGAGGAAGTACTTGTCGATCCGGTCTTTTGGAAGGCGGTTGGGAACGACTTCATCATCACCGCCATCAAAGAAGTCCTCATCATCTTCCTGACGGTTCTTTTCGCCGTCAGCCTCACGCGCTTCCGGCTGAAAACGCATGAGGTGATCACCTACAAATTCATCTTCTACATCCCCAACATGCTGTCGACGGTCATCATCGGTTCGCTGTGGGGGTTCGTCTTCATGAGCGGCGACGCGGGTTTGCTGAACGCTTTCCTCTCGCTGTTCAAAAGCGGATTCTCCGCCGATTGGCTGACCAATTGGCCGCTGCTCTGCATCGGGTTCGTCGCTTCTTGGTGCGGGGTGGGGCTGTTCATGATCACCATGATCTCCTCCATCAACCAGATCCCTTTGGAACTCTACGAAGCCGCCGACATCGATGGGGCTTCCCGGTGGCAGCAGCTGGTCCACATCACCATGCCTGCCGTTTGGCTTGAAGTCACCTTCATGGTCGTCTCGATCCTCTACCAATCCTTGGGCGGGAACTTCGGCATCGTCAATGTCTTCACCCCCAACGGAGGCGTGAACAACAACGCGATGGTCATGGGCCTGTACGTTTACCTTTATGGGACCTCTTACGGCAGGGTCGCCTTCTCTTACGCCGCCGCCATCGTGATGATGGTCATCTCGGCTTCCGTGGCCTTGCTGGTCAAAGCGATTATGAATAAGGTTGGGAGGCGCTTTTCATGAAAAACAAAACGATGCTGGCCGCTCGCCATTCCCCGGAATCCAAAGGGGAAATCGTCTCGCGTTGGGTCATTCGTCTCTTCTTGGTCCTTTGGACCGTTTTGATCATCTTCCCTTTGCTTTGGGCGATCATGACTTCGTTCAAGAGTCAGAAGGAGTTCATGGCGAGCGCGTTCAGCTGGCCGAGCGTGTTCCACTTTGAGAACTATGCGATCGCCTGGCAAGAGGCCGACTTCTCCAAATACCTCCTCAACTCGGTGATTCTGTCCGTGGGAACCGTCTGCCTCACGATTCTATTCACCTTAGGATCCAGCTACGTCATCGCCAAGTACCACTTCAAGCTGTTCCGCTTCCTCGACCATTTCTACTCCATCTTCATGATGGTGCCCCAAATGCTCTTGCTGATCCCGCTGTTGAAACTTTGCCAACAACTTCACTTGACCGATGGCATACGCGTCATCCCCACCTTGATGGTGCTCAACGCCATCCAAGGAGTCCCCTTTTACGTCTTCCTTACCTTGCCGTTCATGAAGGGACTCAACAACGACATCCTCGAGGCGGCGGAGATCGACGGAACCAATGAGTTCCAACGTTTCTTCCGCGTGGTGCTGCCGATGGTCAAGCCGCCCTTGTTTATCGTAAGCTTGCTGAGCTTCGCCGGGGTTTGGAACGAATACGCGATGTCCATCACCTTCATCAAGGATTCCGATTATTACACCCTTTCCGCGGGTTTGAACAACCTGATGACGAACGACACCTTCGGATACGGCGTCAAATTCGCCGCCCTCATCATCTCGATGATTCCGGTCCTCGTGATGTACGCGATCTTCCAGAAGCCTTTGCAAAACGGTCTATCTGCTTCCGACGGCGTGAAAGGATAACCCCTCTCCAAGAAAGGAAAACGGCCAGCCCATCGGGCGTGGCCGTTTTTATTTTTCCTGAACCTTCTTCCGATATTGGAGGGGGGAGCAGCCGTTGATTTCGCGGAACTTCTTGATGAAGGTGGACAACGAGTTGTAGCCACAGTCTTCGGAGATGGTCAGGATGCTTTTGTTGGTGACCCTCAGAAGCTCTTTGGCGTAGTTCATGCGGACCTCGATGAGGTATTCCACCAAGGAAACCCCTTTGTAGGCTTTGAATAAGGTCCCGACCTGGGAATGGGAATAGTTGGTCAAGGAGATGATGTCGCCGACCCGCTTGGAGAAAACCTCCGGGCGCTGAAGGTTCACCAAGAATTCCAATAGCCATTTCGGGGCGGCGGTGTGGCGTTCGAAATATTTCAATGTGTACAGCCCCAACACGCTATCGAGCAAAGAGGAGGCCAGGAATTTTTCGTAATCGAGGTTCTCCACTTCCCCAGGCTCAAGCGATTTGGCGTTGATCAAACCCACCAAATAAGTATGGAAGGTCTCAAATTCATTGAAGCCTAGCTTGAGTTTGACCACACGCTCCCCGGAACGGATCTGCTCAGCCAAAGGAGAAGGCATCTTCCCAATCGCGGCTTCGATTTCCCCATTCTCAAAATAGACGTCTTGATGCAGGTGGGGGGTCTTTAGAAAGACGATTTCGTGCACATGGCTCGGGCCGATCAAAAACACATCGCCTTTGCTGGCTTCGTAGGCTTTCCCGTTGATGGAGTTTCGCGCCAGGCCGTCCAAAAAGAAGACGAGCTCCCATTTGACGTGGGTATGGGGCGGATTCGGAGTCGTGTATAGCCTGGAAATCTCGTTTTTCGCTGCGTTAAGACAAATGATGCCATCCTTCTCCATAAAATTGCCTCCTCTTCATTCTAAATCATTTCCCGCTTTCTTCAAAAAGATTAATTTTTATCGCGCAAAGTTCGTGATGCAATCGGAACAATAACAAAATTAACAATTTTTATCTCAAAGATAAAAGGAAGGCTATTTTTTCGCCTACTATAATCTTTTCAAGAATCAATACGATTGATTGCCTTTCCAGGATCGCTCTTGGGAAGGGGGAGGTGGCGATGCTCGATAAGTCCCTGTTCTTTAAACCTCTAAGCCAATATTCCATGGCCCCTTTTTGGTTTTGGAACGCGGAGCTCAAGGACGAAGAGCTCATCGCCCAACTCCATCAAATGAAGGAAAAGGGCGTCGAAGAGGTCATCATCCACGCCAGAAAAGGGCTTACCGTCCCTTATTTGAGTCAGGAATGGTTTTCCAAGGTCCGCCTTTGCTGCTCTTGCGCTTTGGAGTTGGGGATGAAGATCTTCCTCTACGATGAGAATAACTGGCCCAGCGGATACGCGGATGGACGGGTGCTGCAGAAGGATCCATCCTTCGCGGCGAAATGCTTAAGCGTGGAAAAGATCTATCCGGTTTTGGGCGAGCCGATTTCCGTGAAGGATATCCCCGGCAAGGAAATCGTATCCGTGGTCGCCGTTTATCAGGATAAGGAATTTGTTGATATCACCGATTATGGGAAAAACGGCACGCCTGCCTGGGCGAGCCCATCGTTATGCTGGGAGGTCTTCGTCTTCCGGATGGAAGTGGCCGCCCATACCCCGGCATATTCGGCTTTGCCCTATGTCGATTTGCTGAACAAAGACGCGACGAGGGCCTTCCTCGAATCCACCCACGAGGAATATAAGAAACAAGTGGGGGATTATTACGGGAAAGTCATCAAGGGGTTCTTCACCGACGAGCCCGGCTTCTATCAAAATTACGTGGAGCAGGCCAAGAACATCAACACGATCGCCTGGACTAAGGAATTCCCCGCCCAATTCAAGAAACGGATGGGATACGATATCCGGCCCTACCTGCCCACCTTGTTCCAAGACATGCCCGCTTCCGCGAAGATCCGGAAGGACTATTACCGGGCCTTGGATGCGCTTTACCGCGAATCGTATTTCGATGAGATCCGGAGCTATTTGGCGAAGGACGGCCTGCTGCTGATCGGGCATTTGCATCGAGAGGAAAAGCTGGAATGGCTCGTCCAGACGGAGGGGGATTTCTTCTCCGCCATCGATGGGCTGGATTATTCTGGGGTCGATTGCATCGACAGAACGTTTCCAAGAGTCACGGAAAGGCTCGCCTCAAGCGCCGCCGATTTGTTGGGGAAAACGCGGTGCCTATCCGAGTCGCTTGGCTGTTTTGGCTGGCAATTGACCCCCAGCGAAATCAAGCAGAGGGTGGATTTGCAATACGTCAATGGGATCAATATGTTCATCCCGCACGCATTCTTTTATTCCATCGAGGGATTTCGGAAGCACGAATGCCCCCCCTCTTTGTTCCTCCAGAACCCCTACTGGCCTTATTTCGATCAAATATCCTCTTACGTCTCCCGCCTTTCTTATGCGCTTAGCCAAGGGAAGCACGATTGCAAAGTCGGGGTTTATTACCCGTCTAGGAAGGCGTGCCGTCTGTTCTCGCCCCTGAACCATTACGCGATTCGGCAAATCGACGAATGCCTAGACCGCCTTGTCGCGGCTTTGCTCAAGAAGGGAATCGATTTTGAGTTCCTCAACGAAGATTTCCTCGAAAAAGGGAAGATCACCTCCAAAGGGATCCGCATCGACAACGATTATGCGGCTTTGGTCCTTCCCACTTCCCCCGACGTCGATGTCCAAGGGATCGTCGAGGAATTCAGTAAGCGGGGGACCCTTGTGATCCTGGGCGAAGAAAGAGGAAAAGAAGGAAGGAAGAATCTGTTCCGTTATTACGAAGAAAACGAGGCCGCTTCCTTCTTGGCCTCCAAATTGGATTTCGGGGTTTACGGAGAAGGCGTCTATTGCTATTCCCGGAAGGATGCTTCCTCCCACTGGACGTTCTTCCTGAACGCCCTCGATCATCCGAACGTTTTGCGAGTCAAATTGGAAAAAGGCCAGCGAGTCGAGCGGTGGAACGCCGAAGACGGGACGGTCAAAGTCCTTGCCTTTGCGAAGAAAGAGCGCATCGTGAAAATCCCTTTGGGCGCGAAGGGGTCCCTTTTGCTCTCCTTTGCCAAAGGGCGAGCAAAGGCTTTGCGGAAAGAAACATTCGTCGAGTATCCTTTGGTTTTGCAGGAAGCCTCTTTCAACGGCGTCAAAGGCAGTGGGATCAGCGCCCACGAAAATGGCATCCACCATTTCGATGGGAAGGTCGTTTTGACCTACGCGGCGAATTTGCCCGAATTGCCTCCTCGGGCCAAAGTCGAATTGACCGGCGTGATGGACTTCGCCTCCGTCTGCTGCAATGGGCATGACGCCGGCGCGCGCCTTTGGGCTCCTTTCGAATTCGATCTCACCCCTTACTTGAAAACGGGCGAGAACCTCATCCGAATCGAAATCTCCAACGTTAAGGCCAACGCGTTCGAAAACGCGGATTATGATTGCGGGCTGAAAAATCCCCCTTCTTTGCGGATTGGGAGGTAGAAAATGGGCGAGTGCATCTATTTAGATCCCACCAAATCTCCGGAGGAAAGGGCGAAAGATCTTATGCCGCGGATGACGTGGGAAGAAAAAATCCGGCAAATGAACTGCTCGGGTTGTCTTTACGATTTGGACGAGATCTTGTCTTCCTTGGATAAGGGGGTCGATAAGGTCAACGGGGAATGGTATTGGTTCAAGAACTTCTCTTTGGAGAAACTGAAGCGGATGGAGGAAGGATGCGTGGAGAACTCCCGCCTCCACATTCCTCCTTTCGTCGCCTGCGAAAACGTCCATGGGGGCGCGCTTCCCTTCACGACGATTTTCCCCACGCCTGGGTGCTTGGGCGCCAGCTTCGATTTGGATTTGACGTATCGGGTTTCGCGGGCCCAGGCCAAGGAGATCCGCGCGCTGGGATTCAATAAGGTCTACGCCCCTAACTTGGATTTGTTCCGGGAGCCGCGGTGGGGGAGATGCGAAGAAAGCATCAGCGAGGATCCTTTTTTGCTATCTTCGATGGCCAAGAGCATCGTCAGGGGCATCCAGGACGAGAAGGTCATGGCGACGGTGAAGCATTACATTGGGTATTCCTGTCCGGAGTCGGGCCTCAATTTGGCCCCGATGCATATGGGCGAAAGGGAGATTCGCCAATTTTACCTGCCCCCTTTCTTGGAGGCCGTCAAAGCCGGAGCCATGGGGGTCATGACCTGCTACAACGTGGTCGATGGGGTCCCCGTTACCCTTTCCCCTCTTTGGATGAACAAAGTTTTGAGGGAAGAGGCCCATTTCGACGGGGTCGTCATTTTGGATTACGGCATGTCCGGGATCATGAAGAACGTCATGGGGCTTTCCCCCTCCTATTCCGAGCTGGGGAAAAGGATGCTGGAAGCCACGGTCGATATGGAGGCGTGCGAGCCTTTGTGTTACAACCTCGATTTCCTTAAGGACATCCAAGGCGACGAACGTTATACGGCCCGGATCGATGAAGCCGTGTACCGGATTTTGAAAGCGAAATTCCAATTGGGGCTTTTCGAGAACCCCTCTTTCGACTTGAAGAAAGCAAAGGAGGAGGTCTTTACCGAGGAAACCTTGCAGCTGACCTACGAAGAAGAGAAGGAAGGGGCGACGTTGCTGAAAAACGATGGGGTATTGCCTCTGCGCGAAGGCTGCAGGATCCTGTTGGTCGGCCCGAATGCGGACATCGCCCAACTCGGCGGGATCACCTATTACGCGGTGCTGGAAAACTATCAATGCAAACAGGCGAGCTCGGAAAAAGCGATCACGCCTCTAGAGTCTTTGGCTTCCCGCTTCGGGAAAGAGAACGTCCGCTTCCACAAAGGCTGCAATTTCCTGAATTACTTCGAAGACCAAGAAAGCGAAATCCGAAAAGACGCCTCATGGGCGGATGTCATCGTTTTTGCCGGAGGCAACAACTCCAGAGGCTACTCTGGGGGCGATAACGGCGGGAAGAACAATCCCATGATGTCCTCCGACGCGGTCACCTCTTCGGAAGGATACGACAACGACGACATCGGGCTGACCCCTTCTCAAAAGAAGCTCTTCCGCTTCCTCCGGGGCCTAGGCAAAGACATCGTGTTCTTGGTTTACGGCGGGAAACCGGTCAGCCTTGAGAAGGAATTGGACGATGTGCGAGCGCTCTTGTTTTGCTATGGGGTTGGGAATCGGGGGAACAATGCGATCGCCGATATTCTGCTTGGCAGGATCAATCCTTCCGGGAAACTGCCTTTTTCCATCGCCAGGAACGTTGGCCAGCTGCCGTGCTTCTATGACCATTATCTCCCCAAAGGGAATTATGGCCGCCCCGGAAGCTTAACGAAGCCAGGCCAAGATTACATTTTCAATTCCCCGGAGGCGCTATTCCCGTTCGGATTCGGCCTGTCCTATTCCGAATTCAAGTACGAGGGTTTGGAAGCTTCTTTCGAAAACGGCATCATAAAGGTCAAAGTCGCGCTTCTGAACGCGGGCCCGTTCGATGGGGACCATACGGTTTTGGTCTACGGGAACAACCTGGAGCAGGACTACGTCTGCGTCCTTTCCAAACGTTTGATCGGCTTCCAAAGAGTCCATCTGAAGAACGGGGAGAGGAAAATCGTCGAATTCGCTTTCACCAAAGAGAGCTTCGCTTATATCGGGCTGAATATGGAGAAGGCTTATCCGACCGGGAAGGTTGAGATCGAAGTCGAATCCACGAAAAAGGAGATTGCTTTATGAAGCAAAAAGAAATCCAGGATATCATCGACACGAGGGAGTATATCCGCTCCCGCTGGGACGCCGCTTTGAACCATTCGATCCCCGGGGATCCCTTCGCGCTCCCTTATCCTTTCGTCCCCCCTTGCATCGACGGCGATTTCCATGTGCTTTTCTATTGGGACACGTTCTACACGAATCGGGGCATGATCGCAGATGGGCGTTTCGAATACGCCAAATACAACGTCGATAACCTCATCTTCGCCTTGGATAAGTTGGGCTTCGTTCCCAACGCCTATAGCGAAAACCTCATCAAATGGGTTTCCCAGCCCCCTTATCTCCATTTCATGGTGAAGGACATTTACCGCGTCAATCACGACGATGCTTGGCTGAGGAAAGCTTACTTCGCTTTGAAGAAGGAATATGCCTTCTGGATGAAGGAAAGGATCGCCCCGAACGGGCTGAACCGCCACTTCCACAACCGTTTGACCACGCAGGACCTCTGCGAATATTACGATTATGTGGCGAAGGAGAGGCTCGGCCTCCCCGTCGATATCCAAGCGGAGCGAAAAGCGAAGCTCGGCGAATGTTATTGCGCCGATGCGGAGGCGGGGCTCGATTTCACCCCGCGCTTCCTTGACCGGGGGATCTACATCAATCCCGTCGATCTGAATGCGAATCTCTATGGGATGGAGCATGATTTGGCGGATTTGGCGAAGAAGTTTGAGCCGGAGGAAGAGAAGAAGTTCCTCGAAGCCGCGGAAAGCAGGAAAAGGAAAATGGACGAGCTCATGCTTCGTCCGGATGGGCTTTATTACGATTACGACTTCGATCAAGGCCGGATCTTCCGCGAGGACTATTGCTTCACGGGGCAGTTCATGCCCTTCATTACGGGGCTATCCAAAAACAAAGGCGCGGCAAAGAAACTTTTGAGCCGCTTGTCTTATCCCTTTGGGATCACCTCGACCCAAGAAGACAAAGACGAGAAGATCGAATATCAAGCGGCCTATCCCTTTTCCTGGCCTTATGACAACTACCTCGCCTATTGGGGCTTGAAGGAAGCCTCTATGCCTGAAGAGGCGAAAGAAGTGGGGCTTGGATGGCTGAGGAATTTATCCTCGACCTTCAAAAGCACCGGGAAGCTATGGGAAACCTACGATCCCTTCGTGGGTGGCAGGGCCAAGAAAAAAGAATACCCCGCCAACGAAATGATGGGTTGGACGGCGGGAGGGTTTTCCTTCCTTTGCGAAGATTTCGGTTTTGATAAAAAACCGGAATGAACTGTTAAATCTAACAAAAAATATTCTTTTTAAACAATGGGGGAAAGCCAAAAATCCCAGCGTGTTTTCCTCGTTCGCCTCATTTTTCGCAAATCAGCGATTATCGATAAATTTGAATGTTTGCAGATGAAAAAAGAAAAGAAAGAGTAAGCGCTTTCAAATATTTTTAATTTAGTTTTTCAGAAAGGACTTTTCACCATGAAAAAGAAAAACATTTTGGGCCTAACCGTTTTGTCTTTGCTGACGGTGGGGGCCGGGTTGTCCTGCTTAGGTTCCGCTTCGGCTGATTCCGCTGGCGTTCATGCTGCGGCGGAGGCTTCTTCGAGCGTGCCGGATGGCTGGAGCGTTCAAGGGGCGAATGAAAGCCCGCAGCTCCCTGACTTCCGTCAAAGGGAACACCTATTACAACTTCTCCGTTTCCGCCAAAACCACGGGTGCCTCTCAGCTCCTCATCAGCGTTGTTGAGTACAAAGATGGGAAGACGGCTCTGAAGAGCACTGACGTCATCAAGCTCAGCACGGTCACCGACGCTTGGGTCAAACGCCCTGGCATGATCAAGACCTCCGCGGAGGCGAATGGGATCGTCGTGGAAATCCAAGCCTTGGGGACTGGCGAGGTTTACGCTTCGAAGCTCTTCATCCACGAAGGCGTCGCCCCCAGCGGCGTTATGACGGGCAGAACCAAATACTTCGAAGGCCCGGCCGCGAACCCAGACAGCGTTTTTTCGAATCTGAACGCAAATCTGAAGGATATCACCCCTGAGGTCCTGTCCAGCGATTCCACCTCCGGGTACAGCGCTTTGAAGCTCACCCCGGGGAGGGGCGTCTATTTGCAATTCGATGATTACAAAATCACCGGGAAATTCATCCTTCGTTTCAATTACAGATATGTTGGCGACGATACCAACGCCGAGATGATCATCAAACTCGACGGCGTCAACAAAGCGGGCACTCGGGTTTGGGACGCCGATCGGCCGAAAGCTGGGTGGACTCCGCATGGTTTGTGGGATTCGTTTGAATATGAGTTCTCCGCCCAAGCCGGTGTCGCCGAGCCCATTTTCGTCGCTCCTTACGTCCGCTTGAAGAGCGGCTCTTCCTCGAGCACGGGCTATTATTTGATCGACGACCTCCAGGTTCTTGACGAAAAAGGTAACAACATCGTGGAGAATGGGGACTTTGAACTGAAAGAGAACTCCCCCGTCAACACGATTGGGTATGCCGATTTCTTGGACGGAGTGAATGAAGCCAACTGGGCAACGTCCGTTTTTGGCCATATCCCCTCTTCCGCTTATGTGGATGAAGGGTATGAGAATACCCGCTCCCTCCACTTGGACGCGAGGAAATCCCTTGGCATCTCTTTGCCCATAGTCCCCAGCGATCAATACACCCTGTCCTTCAAGTATCGCGCCGGGTCGGATGCGATCGCCAACGTGAGAATGGATGGATACGATTTGGATGGAAAACAGTTCTACTATGCTCCTATTTCCGTGAAGAACACCAACGGGGAATGGGATACTGCTTCCTGCGATTTCAGAATCAGCAACGGAACTTCGGCCGTGACCTTGGAATATCTCGTTTTGAACGCGGTAAGCGCCATGGACGTGGATAGCATTTCCTTGAAGGACTCGAAGGGGAATGAGTTCATATACGGCGGCAGCTTCGATCCTTTGATGGCTGGTGGGGCGAGTTACCTTGGGAATGCCGGCGTCTATACCGACGACCAGGGGAACATCGTCTATTCTTCCATGAAGAATTTGAACAGCCAGCATGGCGATACTGTCGACAGCATGATCACGCTTAGCCTCCCCGCTTTGGGGATGGATGTTGCGAAAGCGGACGTCCCCTACACGATTTCCTTCGAATATCGCGGTGGCAACTCCGGTTCCGCGGCAGGAGTCACCGATCGCAACCTGAGCGTTTTGGCTGAGCAGAGCTCCAGCGCGGATTGGAAAAAAGTCGAAGCGACCTTCAAAACGACGATGGTAGGCGGGTTCAACAACCAGGAAATCCGCATTTACGGCAACCACTACAATGTCCGCAACTGCTATATTCGCAACATCTCGTTGAAAGACGCAGATGGCAACGAATACGCTCATCCTCTTGCCGATGGGGCCTCGATTTTGCCCCAGGGTTCCTTCCGTCTTGAGTCGGTGGAAGACAAAAAGTCGGTCGATGAGTTCGTCGCCAAATACATCACGGCCCAAGGCTCCGAAGACTACACCCAAATCGATGAGGCGAATCGGACGAACCAGTGCCGTGCCAAATTGAACGCCGCGCTTGGCGCCTATAAACGTTTGACCGATTCGCAGAAGCAGATGTTCGAAAACAGCGGCGAATACGCTGAGGCAAGGGCGGTTCTTGATATGTGGAGGACCGTTTCTACCACCTCTTCCCTCGGGAAACTGAGCCGTGGGGCCGATTCGAACTCTTCCAATGCCTTGGTTTGCACGGTTTTGGCGCTTGGGGCCGTTGCCCTTGCCGCGCCCGCCATTTACTTCGCAAGAAGGAAATCGCGCGACGGACGCTGATTCCCAACGGTAAGCTTCGAATAAACCAAAAGGGCCCCCACGCTGTTTGGGGACCCTTTCCTTTCAGGGGGTGGACCGGCAGCCGGAGCTTCCATTCACTCAGAAATAAGAATGGCGTCTTTCCGCCCTAAAAGGCCAAAGGATTTGCGGAATCATTATGGGAACGCTGGCCTTCAAAAAACCGCCCTTTTGCTGGATAACCCCGCAAATGGGCGGCTTTTTAGAAATGCG
>ERZ808240.1708-NODE-1708-length-26347-cov-11.847977_pt1 | contig 26347 bp, 22 predicted proteins | sample MGYA00521084_ERZ808240 | MGnify/ENA primary metagenome ERZ808240 (study PRJEB31516, sample SAMN03275571) | gut metagenome | biome: mammalia-associated habitat; material: feces | host: Papio cynocephalus | place: Kenya | collected 2012-08-06 ... | reverse complement strand
GTGGCCGGGGCGGAGGGAGCCCTCAGAAGCCATGCGCAGAGGTCGTTGAAAAATCATGATCGGACCTTCTAGAAACGCTTAGAGCAATTTTTCCTTAGCACCCTCTGTCAACGTGGAGTTTCCATCAGGGAAACTCCATGATTGCAGAGGGCTTAGCGTTTCTTAAGGTCCAATCATAGATTTTTCCGAGCTCGGAGCACTGGCTTCTGAGGGCTCCCTCCGCCCCGGCCAGCGCTGTCATCTTCAGCGCGATTTCTTCTCCGAGCCTTGTGGCATCCCTACGACTTGTGATATATTAAGAAAAGTGAGCCTTCGGGCACGCATTCTATAGAAAAAGGGGTACCATAAACTATGGCAGATGAGATCAAGGTCGAGGACGTAAAGGAAGAGAAGATTCCTTCCATGGATGATTTTAAGGAGGAGCTCGAGGCATCCTTCAAGCAGCATGCCAATGCAAAGCGCGTGGACATGAATAAGTGGGAGAAGGTTCTCGATGATTACGAGAATAAGACAAGCTTCGAGGTAGAAGTCAAGGAAGCTGTAAAGAGCGGTGTGACAGCGGATGTAGATGGCCTGAGAGCATTTATTCCGGCATCCAAGCTTTCTCTTGGTTTCGTCAAGGAAGAGGAGCTGAAGGACTGGGTAGGAAAGAAACTGAATGTTCGTGTAATTACAGCAGAGCCGGAGAACAACAAGCTTGTGCTTTCTGCCCGCGATGTGCTTCGTGATGAGCAGGAGAAGGTAAGAGCAGAGAAGGCTGCAGCGATTCAGGTCGGTCTTGTTACAGAGGGAACCGTTGAAACGGTCAAGGATTATGGTGCATTCATCGATCTCGGTGATGGCGTAACCGGTCTTCTGCATGTTTCTCAGATTTCAACGAAGAGAGTCAAGTCTCCGGCAGATGTGCTGAAGGAAGGTCAGACCGTCAAGGTACAGGTCATCGGTGTAAAGGATGGAAAGATTTCCCTTTCCATGAAGGCACTCGAGGCGGAGAAGCAGGAGCGGAAGGAAAAGCAGGAGCGTGAGGATTTCCGCGCAAACTATAAGGAGTCGGGTGCAGCAACCTCTTCCTTCGCAGAGATCATGAAGAAGAGCGGCATCAAGTTCTGATGCTGTCGATACGATGACGGATGATTTCATGCGTCGATTCTTTCATCAGCCATGTGTCCGAAAGGATACGTGGCTGATTTTTATGATTCAGGCTTTTTATTTGAGAATAGATGGGTATAATAGCGGAACAGGCATATACTGCCTGCCAGAAAAGCTGATCGGGATGCTGCATTGTGCACATGCATGGTGTGGCGGTATCCGTAGTTAGATCTATAAGAGAGGAAACAGATGGAGTTTACAGCGAAGGAAGTGACGGCAGAGGAGCTCGAGCAGTGGCCACGGGAGAGCTATCATCTTGTCGATGTGCGGAGTGAAGAAGAATTTCAGACAGGAAAAATGCCCGATGCCATGCGTGTAGAGTCTGCACAGATCGGAGAGGGCACGCATCATATTCCGAAGGATAAGAGGATTGTGGTGTACTGTAAATATGGCGATCTCTCCTTCACAGCAGCCGAAGAGCTGTGCGCACAGGGCTATGAGGCCTACAGCCTTGCGGGCGGCTATGGCAAGTGGGTGCTTCGGCAGATTCAGAAGGATATGAACTCGGAAGAGCGTCGGGAGGATATCGAGAAATCGCTTCGTAAGAAGTTTAAGCGGAACCTCTTCGGCATGTTTGTGAAGGCCATCTGTGATTATCAGCTGGTCGAGCCCGGCGATCGTATCGCCGTCTGCATCTCTGGAGGAAAGGATTCCATGCTGATGGCGAAGCTTTTCCAGGAGCTGAAGCGCCACAATAAGATTCCGTTTGAGCTCGTGTTTCTCTGCATGGATCCAGGCTACAACGAGGCTAACCGGAAGGTGATTGAACGAAATGCGGATCTTCTGGGAATTCCACTGACCATCTTTGAAACGAATATTTTTGACTCTGTGTATAATATTCCGAAGTCTCCATGCTATGTCTGTGCCCGTATGCGACGCGGCTACCTGTATAAAGAGGCTCAGAAGCTTGGCTGCAATAAGATTGCGCTGGGGCATCACTTCGATGATGTCATTGAAACCGTTCTGATGGGGATGCTGTATGCAGGGCAGTATGAGGCCATGATGCCGAAGCTTCACTCAACGAATTTCCCAGGCATGGAGCTGATACGACCGCTGTATCTCATTCGCGAAGCAGAGATCAAGCACTGGCGGGATTATAATGGACTCAACTTCATTCAGTGTGCCTGTCATTTCACAGAGACCTGCACGACCTGCCATACGGACGGACAGACGAGCTCGAAGCGACTTGAAACGAAGAAACTGATTGAGAAGCTGAAGGAAACGAATCCGTATGTAGAGCGGAACATTTTCAGTGCGATGGAAAATGTAAGTCTGAATAAGATTCTCGGCTATAAGCGGCAGCATGTGAAGCACAGCTTTCTTGAGTGGTATGAGCATGAGAATGACCTGAAGATCGGTATCCTGAATGATGAAGAAATCGCGGCAGAGGATGCACGACGACAGCAGCAGGAGCTCGCAAAGGAGAAGGCCCGCATGGACTCACAGCCGAAATCGGAGCAGGCGAGAAAAAATGCAGAGGAGAACCGTCGAAACGCACAGTTCCGAAAGGCAGAGGGAGCGAAGTCCGATGAAAATGCATAGTACAGGAGCCCAGATGACATCTACGAACCGGCCGTCTGGAGACCATGCGACAGTAAAAGCTGTGAACCGAGCGATGCGTGGTGCTCCGGCAGAGGCCGATTCCACGGACCGGATATACGACCCGGCACTGGAAAGCTGCCGACTCTGTCCGCGCAAGTGCGGTGTCAACCGAAACGCCGGGCAGAAGGGCGCATGTGGCGTGAGCTCAGATATCTACGTCGCGCGTGCTGCGCTTCACTTCTGGGAGGAACCCTGCATTTCTGGAAAGGAAGGCAGCGGGGCGGTTTTCTTTTCCGGCTGCACACTGAAGTGTGTGTTCTGCCAGAATTATGAGCTGAGTCACCAGGAGGTCGGCAAGCGAGTCGACCTCGAGCGACTTATGGAGATTTTTTTCGAACTGGAAGGACAGGGCGCAAATAACATCAACCTTGTGACACCGGACCACTACATTCCGCTCATTGCAAAGGCCATGGAACGAAGTCGTGTGCGGGGCCTGAAGATTCCCTTCGTGATCAACTGCTCCGGCTATGAAACACGGGAGCTCATTCATCGCCTCGATGGACTTGCGGATATCTACCTTGATGATTTTAAGTACATGGATCCGCTAAAGGCCAAGAAATATTCGGGCGCTGAAGACTATCCGGAGCGTGCGAAGGAAAGCCTCGCTGAGATGGTCCGTCAATGCCCAGAACCGATCTTCGATGCACGCGGCATGATGCAGAAAGGTGTGATCGTCCGTCATCTGCTGATGCCGTCCATGGTCCACAATGCAGAGCATGTCGTGGACTACGTGTACGATACCTATGGCGACCGGGTATATCTCAGCCTCATGCATCAGTTCACACCGTTTCCGCGTCTTGCAAAGTGGCCGGAAATCAACCGTCGTGTCACGAAACGGGAGTACGAGCGACTCCTGAACTACGCACTCGATAAGGGCGTTACAAACGCCTTCATCCAGGAAGGCGATGTCGCCAAGGAAAGCTTCGTTCCCGATTGGAATGGCGAAGGAGTCTGAAGGACAAGCTGTACAGGTGCGCCGAGGGCCGGTAGCAGAAGCACTGTACGTCGAGCTCGGAAGAATCTAAGACAGGGACCCTAAGCGGCACTAGGCCCTCTGCAATCGCTGTGTTTTCTTTATGAAAACACAGCGTTGACAGAGGGTTCCAAGGAGAGATTACTCCAAGTGCCGCTAAGGGGACCTGCCTTGATTCTTCACGACCTCTCCGTATGGCTTCTGCTACCGGCCCTTGGCGCACCTGCCACCACTCGTGTATCCAATTCGGTACGTAATCCCATAGGGAAACTAGGAAATTCTGTTGCAGAAGAGGTACGGCTGGGCTATAATTTATGCTACGAGTGCCCTGAAAATGTGAATTTTCGGCATCCGTAGTTTTTTGTATATTCCCATCGTGGCCTCAGGGAGTAAGGCCAAACGGGTTAGTATGCTTTATGCGAATACAGCTTTGTATCCCACATGTGGGGATCAATATGGAGGAATGAAAATGGCTGATTTACTGAATGTCAAGAAGCTTCAGGTGAAGGTGGAGGAGAAGGAAATCCTGCATGGCGTGGATCTTACCGTCAACCGTGGTGAGACGCATGTCCTGATGGGACCGAACGGTGCCGGCAAGTCTACGCTCGGAAATGCACTGATGGGGAACCCGCAGTATGTGATCACCGGTGGAAAGATCCTTTTCAATGGACAGGATATCACGAAGGAACCAACCGATCAGAGAGCAAAGCTCGGTATGTTCCTTTCCTTCCAGAATCCGCTCGAGGTTCCGGGCATCACACTTGGAAACTTTATCCGTTCTGCACTCCAGCAGAGAACCGGTCAGCACATTCGCCTCTGGGATTTCAAGAAGGAGATGAAGAAGGCCATGGAGGTGCTCGATATGGATCCGAGCTATGCAGATCGTGATCTCAATGTCGGCTTCTCCGGTGGTGAGAAGAAGAAGGCGGAGATTCTTCAGCTGCTGATGCTGAAGCCGTCACTTGCAATTCTTGATGAGACCGATTCCGGCCTCGATGTTGATGCAGTTCGTACCGTAAGTAAGGGCGTCGAGGAGTACCAGAAGTCCATGGATGGTGCGCTCATCATCATTACGCACTCGACACGTATTCTGGAGTCTCTGAAGGTCGACAAGACGCATGTGCTTGTCAGTGGTCAGATGAAGGCGGAAGGAGATGCATCCATGGTGGATCGCATCAATGAGAACGGCTTCGTGGATTTCCTGAATAAGTAAGGCATGGAGGAAGGAATCAATGGCAAACAAGGAAAAGGCAGAGGTTCAGGACATTAACCGCTCCATGTATGATTTCCGTTACGAAGAGAAGGACACGGATTTCTATAAGATTCAGGAGGGATTAACGAAGGATATCGTCCTTGAAATCTCAGAGAAAAAGGGAGACCCGGCATGGATGCGGGATTTCCGTTTAAAGTCACTGGAAATTTACAATCAGAAGAAGGTTCCACAGTGGGGACCGAGCATTGATGGTCTCGATATGAACAACATCGTGACCTATGTGAAGCCAAAGACGAAGATGACGGCGGACTGGGAGGAGGTTCCGGAGGATATCAAGAACACCTTTGAGAAGCTCGGAATCCCACAGGCTGAACGAGAGTCCCTGGCCGGTGTCGGCGCACAGTATGATTCAGAGCTGGTGTATCATAATCTTCAGAAGGAAGTAGAGGCACAGGGCGTGGTATATACAGACATTGAGTCTGCATTGCATGGTCCGTATGCCGATATGATCCAGTCTCATTTCATGCATCTCGTTCCACCGACCGATCATAAGTTTGCAGCGCTTCATGGAGCCGTCTGGTCGGGAGGCTCCTTCGTGTATATTCCGAAGGGGGTTTCCGTAGAGATTCCGCTCCAGTCCTACTTCCGTCTCAATGCACCAGGAGCTGGACAGTTTGAGCATACCCTGATCATCGTGGATGAGGGTGCAAGCCTTCATTTCATCGAGGGATGCTCTGCGCCGAAGTACAATATCGCAAACCTTCATGCAGGCTGCGTGGAGCTGTATGTCGGTAAGAATGCAAAGCTTCGCTATTCGACGATTGAAAACTGGTCGAAGAACATGTATAACCTCAACACAAAGCGTGCCATCGTGGAAGAGGGCGGCACGATGGAGTGGGTATCGGGATCCTTCGGCTCGCATGTTTCCTACCTGTATCCTATGACCATTCTGCAGGGCGACAATTCCCATATGGAATTCACGGGTGTGACCTTCGCCGGAAAGGGACAGAATCTCGATACCGGTGCCAAGGTGGTTCACAACGGAAAGAATACGAGCTCGTACATCAACACCCGTTCCATCAGTAAGGATGGTGGTATCAGCACCTATCGTTCCTCCGTCGTGATCAACAACAAGGCGAAGAATGCAAAAGCTGCCGTATCCTGCCAGTCCCTGATGCTGGATGACATTTCAAGATCCGATACGATTCCTGCCATGGATGTACGGACGCAGGATGCGGATGTTGGACACGAGGCAAAAATCGGCCGTATCTCGGATGATGCTGTATTCTATCTGATGTCGCGTGGCCTCTCCGAGGAGGACGCACGTGCACTGATCGTTTCCGGCTTCGCCGACAGTGTTTCGAAGGAGCTCCCACTCGAGTATGCAGTGGAGATGAATAACCTCATCCGTCTTGAGATGAAGGGTGCCATTGGTTAAGGAGGGCAGAAATGGAGAATCAGCAGCTTTTGGTAAATGTTCTGCCGTCACCGACCTATAACTGGCTTCGGATGAATGATGCAGATGTACAGGTGCCAGCCACGGTGACCGAAGGAAATCCGATGGTGACGCGGACCCCGGATGTAGAGGCGGGCGTTACCAGCTATACGGAAATTCAGCATATTGCCGGTGGCATGGGCTATGATTTCGATCGCTTCGTGAAAGCGAGTGGTGTGGATGTACTGAAGCTTCAGATGAAGAAGGATGCAAAGGCGGTGCAGCCAGTGCATCTGGAGTTTAATTATGCAGAGAATGCATCCGAGCTCAATGCCGTCTTCATTGACGCAGAAGAAAACAGTACCGTCACGGTCGTGATGGATTTTCGCTCACAGGCAGAGACCGGCTTTGCTGCGGTACAGACGAAGCTTCATCTCGCAAAGGGTGCACGCGTCCTGCTGGTACAGATCCAGCGCCTCGGTGAGGAATTCCGCTTCCTGAATGATGTAGCGGCTCAGACAGAAGAGGATGCACGCTTCGAGCAGATTGAACTGGTGCTCGGCGGCGCTGAAACGTATCAGGGCGCTCGAACAGATCTTCTGGGTGCGCGCAGCAGCCTGAAGACCGACATTGGCTATCTCCTGAAGAAGGAGGAGCATCTCGACATGAACTACATCGCGAACCACATTGGCCGAAAGACGGAATGCGCCATCGATGTCAAGGGCGTACTGCGTGATGAGGCGCATAAGCTCTTCCGTGGTACGATTGATCTTCGAAAGGGTGCGAAGGGTGCCGTCGGAAATGAGCTCGAGGATGTCCTCCTGATGGATGACCATGTGATCAATCAGACGATCCCGGTGATTCTCTGCGATGAGGAGGATGTGGAAGGAAATCATGGTGCAACCATTGGACGCATCGATGATGCCCTTCTGTTCTATCTGGAGTCCCGTGGTATGAGCCGAAAGGCGGTTTACGAGATGATGGCCGATGCCCGCATTGACGCCGTGATTCATAAGATTCCGGATGCAGAGACGCGGGATCGTGTGGCGATGGAGCTTACGGGTCATAAGGAGGAACGATACAATGACTGAGATCACGAAGGAAGAACGTCAGCGTGAGGATCAGGAAATCCTTCGACAGTTCCCGATCCTCGATGGCAGCTTCGCCTATCTGGACAACAGCGCAACCACACAGAAGCCGCAGTGTGTGCTTGACGCCATGATGAAGTACTACACCGAGGAAAATGCGAATCCGATGCGTGGGCTTTATGAGCTGTCCATCAAGGCAACCGAGGCCTATGAGGATGCCCGCGAGACCGTGCGGCAATTTCTCAATGCACGTTCGCACGAGGAAATCGTGTTTACACGAAATGCAACGGAAAGCCTGAACCTCGTAGCCTATACCTATGGGCGTGCATTTATAAAGGAAGGCGATGAAATCGTCATCACCATCATGGAGCATCACAGCAACATGCTCCCTTGGCAGCAGCTGTGCAAGGAAAAGGGCGCGAAGCTCAGCTACATTCTGCCAGAGCCGGATGGAACCATCACGGAAGACAAATTCCGTTCCTATATGAACCCGAATGTAAAGCTCGTCGCGATGACACAGGTTTCCAATGTCCTGGGTGTTCAAAATGACATCCGGACCTTTGCCCGTATTGCCCATGAAAACGGGGCAGTATTTGTCTGCGATGGAGCCCAGTCGGTCCCTCATATGAAGGTGGATGTACAGGACCTGGACTGTGATTTCCTGTCCTTTTCAGGACACAAGATCTACGGCCCGATGGGCATTGGCGTGCTGTATGGAAAGCGGGAGCTTCTTGACAGCATGCCACCGTTCCTGTTCGGCGGCGAGATGATTGAATATGTCACCACCGAGGGCGCGACCTGGAATGAGCTGCCACATAAGTTCGAAGCCGGTACGGTCAATGATGGCGGCGCGGTCGGACTGGCGGCTGCCCTTCGCTTCGTGCAGTCCATCGGCTTCGATCGTCTCGAGGAACGGGAGCTTCATCTTACGAGGCTCATGATGGAAGAAATGCAGAAGCTTCCGTATGTCCATATCCTGGGTTCGACCGATCCGGAGAAGCACCATGGCATCGTGACCTTCACGGTGGATGGCGTGCATCCACATGACATCGCGGCTATATTTGACTCCCACAGGGTCGATATCCGCGCAGGGCATCACTGTGCGCAGCCACTCATGAAATTCTGCCATACACCAAGCACCGTGCGTGCAAGTGTGGGTGTATATAATACGGAGGAGGATGTGAAGCAGTTCCTGGCTGCCCTTAAAAAGCTGAGAGAGGAGATGGGATACTGATGGCAGTGACATTTTACAATGAGGTTCTGACGGACCATAACATTCATCCGGCCCATAAGTATACGATGAAGGATGCGACGTATTCACTCGAGGGCGTCAATCCGAGCTGTGGTGATGATGTCGTCCTTTACATCAAGGTCAATGCAGACAACGTGATCGAGGATGCCTCCTTTGATGGGGACGGCTGCGCGATTTCTCAGGCCAGCGCCGATATGATGTGCGATCTCATCATTGGAAAGCCGAAGGAGGAAGCACTCCGTCTTTCCGAGATTTTCCTTCGCATGATCAAGGGAAAGATCAGCGAGGAGGAGAAGGAAGAGCTGGAGGAGGCTGGTATTCTGGAGGATATTTCCCACATGCCGGCGCGTGTCAAGTGTGCTGTCCTTGGATGGCATACCATGGATCAGATTTTTCAGGACGCGGACGCGGGAAAGATTGATCAGTACGACGGAAAATTCGAAAAATAAGCTCTGGTTGCGGTTCTCTTCAGTACGAGGGAACCGCGTTTTTTTCCTCTCCGGCTTGTGCTTTCAGACTGAATCAGCTACAATAACGATAGAAAACCGGTTTACAAACCGAGAAACAGGAGAATTACGTATATGAGAATTGCATTAATCAATGAGAACTCTCAGGCAGCAAAGAACGGCATGATCTATGCATCCCTGAAGAAGGTGGCCGATGAGAAGGGCTACAGCGTGGACAACTATGGCATGTACAGCGCGGACGATGAGGCACAGCTTACCTATGTTCAGAATGGTATTCTGGCGGCAGTCCTTCTGAACAGTGGCGCAGCGGACTTCGTCGTGACCGGCTGTGGTACGGGAGAAGGAGCAATGCTTGCGCTGAATTCCTTCCCGGGTGTTCTCTGCGGACATGTGGAGGATCCAATCGATGCCTTTACCTTTGCACAGATCAATGATGGCAATTCGGTTTCACTGCCGTATGCGCTGAAGTTTGGTTGGGGTGGCGATCTGAACCTCGAGTACATCTTTGAAAAGCTGTTCTCTGCACCGTTTGGCGGAGGCTATCCACCAGAGAGAAGAGAGCCGGAGCAGCGCAATAAGAAGATTCTGGATGAGGTTCGTCGTCACACGATGCGTCAGGATCTCGTGGAAGTACTGAAGGAGCTGGATCCAGAGCTGGTAAAGGGGGCATTCGCGGGTGCGAAGTTCCAGGAGCTTTTCTTCGCGCACTGTAAGGATGAAAAGATTGCAGCCTATGTGAAGTCGATGCTTGCCTGAAAACGCGAGATCGCTTCGATTACAGAGACCGCTGACGGAGCGTGGCACGCGCTCCGAGGATGGAAGATGAATCGAGGCTCGCTCATAAGAAATGGTACAGGACCTGTGTTCTTCGGAACAGGTCCTGTTTTTTGGATGAAAAGCCGCCGGAAATTGTAAGGGATGAGGATTGTCAAGGCCGGACCCCTTCGTTATAATGAGAATGCTTACTTAAGTGGACGACTAGAGTGAAAAACAAATGAAAAATTACAGCCAATTCAATGTAGATAAGACCTTATATGAGATGGACAATAAAAAGGTGAAGCTTGGCCACAGCCTGGCTCATTTTGTGAAGTCCATCGTTCTGCTTTCTCTTCTTTGTGTCGTAATCCTCGGTGGATCGTTTGGACTGGGCATCTTGAAGGGCATTCTGGATTCCGCACCGGATATTGATACCATTCATATCGGGCCGACGGCCTATGCTTCCAAGGTGCTGGATACCGATGGCAACATTACCGCAACCCTCGTGACTGCAGGATCGAACCGCGAGCGGGTAAGCTATGACCAGCTTCCGAAGAATCTCGTGAATGCCTTTGTGGCCATTGAGGATGAACGCTTCTGGCAGCATAACGGCATTGACCTAAAGTCAATCCTTCGTGCTGTACGTGGCGTGGTGGCTGACGATGATTCTGCCGGCGGTGGTTCGACGATCACCCAGCAGCTGATCAAGAACAATGTTTTCGGCGGGGGGCTTCATGAAGGAAGCTTTCAGCGCTATGTCCGTAAGCTGCAGGAGCAGTATCTGGCACTGGAGCTTGAAAATCAGCCAGGACTCAGTAAAGAGGAAATCAAAGAGAGTATTCTGACAGAGTATCTGAATACCATTAATCTCGGCGCCAATACCCTCGGTGTCAAGGTGGCTGCGCGGCGGTATTTTAATAAGGAAGTCAGCGACCTTACGCTGTCCGAGTGCGCCGTGATCGCTTCCATCACGAAGAACCCTTCTGCCCTGAATCCGATTACGCATCCAGAGCACAATGCAGAGCGCCGGGCGCAGGTACTGAAGAACATGCTCGAGCAGGGCTACATTACTGAGGAAGAGTACCAGGATGCGCTGCAGGATGACGTTTATACGCGCATTCAGGATGTCAATGTACAGAAATCGACGGAAAATGAACCCTATTCCTACTTCGTGGATGAGCTGACGGCACAGGTGATTCAGGAGCTTCAGGATCGTCTCGGGTATACGAAGGAGAAGGCAAGCGACCTCCTGTACTCCGGTGGTCTGACCATTTATTCCACGCAGGATCCGAGTCTTCAGACGATCGTGGATGAGGAGGTCAATAATCCGGATAATTACGATACCGCGAAGTATTCCGTGACCTGGCGCTATACCCTGAAGCACGAAGACGGAACGATCGTAAACTACTCGGAAAAGGATCTCCTCCGCTGGATGAAGGAGGTCAAGGGCATCTCATTTAATGGCCTTTTCAGCTCGGAGGAGTCGGCGAAATCCTATGTTGATCAGTATAAGGCAGAGCTTGTCTCCTCTACCGATAAGGAGCTGGGAGAGCAGTATTTCACGACACTTGAGCCGCAGGTCTCCTTCGTCCTGATGGATCAGCACACGGGACAGGTGAAGGCCATCAGTGGAGGGCGTGGAGAAAAACGATATTCGCTTTCACTGAATCGTGCGACGGATACCCTTCGTCAGCCAGGATCAACCTTTAAGGTGATTTCCTCCTTTGCACCGGCCATCGACCTCTATGGCGCAACGCTGGCTACGCCGTTTTACGATACGGCGTATACCATTGGCAATAAGACCTTTAAGAACTGGTACAGCTCTGGCTTCCTCGGGTACCAGACGATTCGTGACGGTATTATTTATTCTCTCAATATCATTGCCGTGCGCTGCCTCATGGAGCAGCTGAATCCACACAATGGTCGCCTGTATGCGGAGAATCTCGGCATTACGACACTGTCTGACAGTGATGAAAACCCGGCGCTCGCACTCGGAGGTCTGACCTATGGTGTGACGAATCTGGAGCTGACGCAGGCCTTCGCCACGATTGCAAATGGTGGTCAGTTTAATAAAGCCAAATTCTTCACAAAAATCGTGGATCAGAACGGAAATGTACTGATTGATACCACAGAGGACCAGCCGCGCCAGGCCATGAAGGCGACGACCGCGTTCCTGCTGACGGATGCGATGCGGGAGTCCATGCTGCCGAACCGAGCCTACAGTGGCTCCATCAATGTGAACTCCACCTCTACCAGAGCCCATTTCGATGGGATGAGCCTCGCAGGAAAATCGGGTACGACCACGAAGGATGTCGATATCTGGTTTGTGGGCTATTCTCCATACTATGTCGCTGGAATCTGGGGTGGATGCGATGAGAATCAGCCGCTGATTGATAAGGAAAGCGGAGAGTATAATGGTGGCGCCGGCTTCCATAAGGACATCTGGCGAAAGATCATGAGCCGTGTTCATGAGGGATTACCGGATCTTGGCTTTACGAAGCCGGATGGAATCGTGGAGGCACAGGTCTGCCGCAAGTCTGGAAAGCTTCCAACCAGTGGCTGCTATAAGGATTATCGCGGCAGCTCCGTCATTACGGAATATTTTGCGGAAGGAACGGTGCCGAAGGTAAACTGTGATCGTCATACGAGCTGGGGCTCCATTATTATTCCAGAGGAAGAAAAGGAATCCGGCTATACGGACGACGGTGGCTTCGTATTCCCGGAGGAAACGGAGGCAGAGACCAGTGCGGGTGATGACGAGGAAGTGATTTCAGACAGCCCACCCGCTGCAGCGGCTGAAAATACCGGTGGATCCGGTGCCGATGGACCGGGCGAGGGACTGGATCCGCGTGAAATCAAGGCACCAACGGTGAACGGTTAAAAAGAAACAGAAGACAGGACAGCGGAGGTGAGACAGGAAGAGCAGGATCTCCTCCGCTGTCAAAACAGGTGAATATGAAATATGTAAAGTCCTATGCGACGGCAGAATATGAGGAAAAGAAATCCCGCTTTATCGGGGAGGTTTTTCCAGTAACGTCCGTAGAAGAGGCGGAAACCCTGATCCAGCAGGTGCGAAAGAAATACTACGATGCACGTCATCACTGCTATGCGTACGTGCTCGGTGATGAATATGAAACAGTGAAGCAGTCCGATGATGGAGAGCCTTCGCAGACGGCAGGGATGCCGATCCTCAATGTCCTGAAGGGACAGGAGATCCATGATGCCCTGCTGGTTGTGACGCGGTATTTTGGCGGCACCCTCTTGGGAACGGGTGGTCTTGTTCGGAGCTATACAAATGCAAGTAAGGCAGCACTGGATGCGGCTACGATTCTGACGGCTGTAGAGGGATATGAGGTCCAGGCGGAAATTCCGTATACACTCGTTGGGAAAATCAAGTATCTGACGGAAAGTGCAGGCATCCTGGAGGTCGGCGCAGAGTATGGGGCTCAGGTTACAATGACCTGGCATGTGCCGAAGGAGCTTCTTTCAGCATTTCAAAATCAGATACAGGAGCTCTCTGGTGGAACTGTAGTACTTGCAATCGATACCTGCCGGTGGTATAATTCCTAGGATTTTTTTGTAAGCATTTACAGAACATATAGATTAGAAATAAGGTGTGAAGATGAATCAGAAGAGAGAAGATATTCGTAACGTTGCCATTATTGCCCACGTCGATCATGGTAAAACGACCCTCGTGGATGAGCTTTTAAAGCAGTCCGGTGTATTCCGTGACAATCAGGACATGGGCGTTCGCGTCATGGACTCGAACCCGATCGAGCGTGAGCGTGGAATCACCATTCTTTCGAAGAACACCGCGGTTCACTATAAGAACACAAAGATCAACATTGTTGATACACCGGGCCACGCAGATTTCGGTGGCGAGGTAGAGCGTATTCTGAAGATGGTAAACGGTGCCATCCTGCTGGTGGATGCCTTCGAGGGACCGATGCCACAGACCCGTTTCGTGCTTCAGAAGGCCCTGGATCTGCGCCTTCCGGTTCTTGTTGTCATCAACAAGATTGATAAGCCACAGGCACGTCCGACCGAGGTGGAGGATGAGGTGCTTGAGCTCATGATGGATCTCAATGCATCGGATGAGCAGCTTGACTGCCCGTTCCTGTATGCATCCTCGAAGGAGGGCTTTGCCAAGGCCAGCCTCGACGATGATTCCACGACGATGGAGCCACTGTTCCAGGCAATCCTCGATTATATTCCGGCACCGGAGGGCGATCCGGAGGCGGATACACAGATGCTGGTTTCCACCATTGACTACAACGAGTTCGTGGGAAGAATCGGTATCGGTAAGATTGACAATGGTAAGCTGAAGCTGAATCAGGAGGCCTATGTTGTCAACCACCATGATCCGGAGAAGCGTACTCGTGTACGTATCACGAAGCTCTATACCTTTGATGGACTGTCCAGAGTCGATGTAAATGAAGCAAGCTGTGGTGAGATCGTGGCCGTTTCCGGTATTGAGGATCTTCATGTCGGGGATACCATCATTACCGGTGATGCCGAGGCGATTCCGTTCCAGAAGATTTCGGATCCAACGATTTCCATGGATTTCATCGTCAACAATTCTCCGCTCGCCGGTCAGGAGGGTAAGTTCGTTACCTCTCGTCACATTCGCGATCGTCTGATGCGTGAGCTGCAGACCGATGTTTCACTTCGTGTTGAGGACACGGATTCTGCCGATACCTTTAAGGTTTCCGGCCGTGGTGAGCTTCACCTGTCCGTTCTCATTGAGTCCATGCGTCGAGAGGGCTTTGAATTCGCTGTTTCGAAGGCAGAGGTGATCTATAAGTACGAAAATGGAAAGAAGATGGAGCCGATGGAGCTTGCCTACATCGATGTTCCTGATGAGTTCAGCGGTAATGTCATTCAGAAGCTGACCCAGCGAAAGGGCGTACTGAACGGCATGAGCCCACTGGCATCCGGCTATACACGTCTGGAGTTTGAAATTCCGTCCCGTGGTCTCATTGGCTATCGTGGCGAGTTCATGACCGATACGAAGGGCAATGGTATCCTGAATACGGAGTTTGATGGCTATGGCGAGTACAAGGGTGATATGAACTATCGTCACAATGGTGCGCTGATCGCCTTTGAGTCCGGAGAAGCCGTAACCTATGGCCTTTTCCAGGCACAGGCCCGAGGAACACTGTTCATCGGACCGGGCGAGAAGGTTTATGGTGGTATGGTCATCGGACAGTCCCCGAAGTCAGAGGACATCGAGGTCAATGTATGTAAGACGAAGCACCTGACCAATACCCGTACCTCTTCCTCAGATGAGGCACTGAAGCTGGTTCCGAAGAAGATCATGTCGCTTGAGCAGTGCATCGACTATATCGATACCGATGAGCTCCTTGAGGTAACCCCGGAGAACCTTCGTATTCGTAAGAAGATTCTGGATCCGGTTCTTCGTAAGAGAGCCGGTTTCGCAAGAAAGCAGGGCTGATTTTAATACCACAGAAAATACGCGGAGGGAATTATGGCACTTTTCAGAGGCGCCGGAGTAGCGCTGATTACTCCATTCAATGCAGACGGTTCCGTAAATTATGAAAAGCTCGAGGAGCTGGTAGAAGAGCAGATTGCCGGTGGTACCGATGCCATCATTGCATGTGGCACAACCGGTGAGGCAGCCACCATGTCCGAGCAGGAGCACATGGATGTGGTACGGTTCATCATTAAGGTGGCCAACCACCGTATTCCGGTCATTGCCGGTACCGGCAGCAACTGTACGGCTACGGCCATTGACCTGTCGAAGCAGGCGGAGGCCGCTGGTGCAGAGGGTGTTCTTCTCGTAACGCCGTACTATAACAAGGCAACACAGGGTGGACTGATTCAGCATTATGAGGCGATTGCTCATGCCATTCACATCCCATGCATTCTGTACAATGTACCATCCCGTACAGGCGTGACGATCCAGCCGGAAACGATGGCCTATCTCTATCAGAATGTAGAGAACATCGTCGGTGTCAAGGATGCGACAGGCAATATTTCAATGATTACGAAGCTCATGTCTCTGGTTGATGAGGATTTCCTTCTCTACTCCGGGGACGATGATCAGATCGTTCCACTCTTAAGTGTGGGCGCATCCGGCGTTATTTCTGTACTTTCCAATGTGGCACCACAGGAGACCCATGCCATCTGCCAGAAGTGGTTTGATGGCGATCTGAAGGGTGCACGTGAGGCACAGTTCAAGGCCTATCCGCTGATCAAGGCCCTCTTTGCAGAGGTGAACCCGATTCCGGTCAAGGCAGCACTGAACCTTATGGGAAAGAACGTAGGACCTTTACGTCTTCCGATGACGGAAGCCACGGACAGCACCAAGGCACTCCTCAAGGATGAGATGACGAAGTACGGTATTTTGTAAGTGACGTCTTCAGCAGTGACCTTTGTGAAGGTCACTGCTTTTTGTATTGATCCACGATTGCTTGCAATCGTGGATGCCCCCGGGCGGCGAGGCCGTTTGGTTACGAAGTGACCAAATCAGGCGACGATGCCTGCGCCGAAGGCGCAATTACATGGCATCGTCTCTTTTGTGAACAGGAGAGAAATATGACTAGAATTTTATTATTCGGCGCGATGGGCGCGATGGGAAGAAATGTAATCAGCTGTGCAAAGGCCATGGAGGGTGTTCAGATCGTAGCGGGTGTGGACCGCGAGGATCATTTCGATGATCCGGCGATCGGCTTTCCGGTCTACCACAGCTTTGATGCGGTGAAGGAGGAGTTCGATGTCATCATTGACTTCTCTGTCGCAGCGGCCATCGATGGTCTTCTCGATTATGTCGAGAAGAGCGGAAAAGCCGTGGTGCAGTGTACGACCGGCCTTTCCGAGGCGCAGATTGCACGTGTCGAGAAGCTTTCAGAGAAGGCCCCGATCCTTCGCAGTGCCAACATGTCGATTGGCGTGAATCTTCTGCTTGAGCTCGTGAAGGTAGCTGCACAGAAGCTGTATGAGAAGGGCTTCGATATCGAAATTGTAGAGCAGCATCATCATCGGAAGATGGATGCCCCATCGGGTACGGCGCTTGCGCTTGCGGATGCGGTGAATGAGGCGTTGGATCATAAGCTTACGTATGTATACGATCGTTCCCAGCGGAAGGCTGCACGCCCACATGAGGAGCTCGGCATCAGTGCGGTACGTGGTGGCTCCCTTCCAGGTGTGCATGATGTTATTTTCGCCGGCGAGGATGAGGTCATTACCTTTAATCATACGGCATACTCGCGTGCAATTTTTGCAAATGGTGCCCTAAGTGCAGCACGCTTCCTGAATGGAAAGGGCGCAGGCCTTTATTCCATGCAGGACGTACTTGCGTGACGGATGTCTTTATGGTATCCCTTTAAGAGTCAGGTCCTCCCCCTGGGAGGGCATTCTCTGGCGGCGGATCTCTACTCGCTGGAGGCTACAGTATATGAACGGTGTATGGTAAGGAGAAGAAAATGGCAGAGCATAATCGTTACACAAGCCCACTGACAGGTCGGTATGCATCGAAGGAGATGCAGTATGTTTTTTCACAGGATAATAAGTTCAGGACCTGGAGAAAGCTCTGGATCGCACTGGCTGAGACGGAGCATGAGCTTGGCTTAAATATCACCGAGGCACAGATCGACGAGCTGAAGGCACATCAGGATGATATCAATTATGAGGTAGCTGAGGCACGTGAGAAGGAAGTCCGCCATGACGTGATGAGCCATGTCTATGCCTATGGCGTGGAGTGTCCGAATGCGAAGGGCATCATTCATCTCGGCGCCACCTCCTGCTATGTCGGTGACAATACGGACATTATCATTATGCGGGAAGGACTCCAGCTCGTGCACAAGAAGCTCGTCAATGTCATCAACGAACTCAGCAAATTTGCACTGAAATACAAGGATATGCCGACGCTTGCCTATACCCATTTTCAGCCGGCACAGCCTACCACGGTTGGAAAACGTGCTACGCTCTGGCTGAATGAGCTTGTGCTGGATCTGGAAGATCTCGAGTATGTCATGTCATCCCTCAAGCTCCTGGGCTCCAAGGGCACGACGGGCACGCAGGCCTCCTTCCTGGAGCTTTTTGATGGCGACCATGAGAAGTGCCGGAAGCTCGATCAGATGATTGCCGAAAAGATGGGATTCTCCTCCTGCTACCCGGTATCCGGACAGACCTACAGCCGGAAGGTGGATTTCCGTGTACTGAGTGTGCTCGCCGGCATTGCCCAGTCTGCACATAAGTTCACGAATGACATTCGTATGCTGCAGCATATGAAGGAGGTCGAGGAGCCATTCGAGAAGCATCAGATCGGCTCCAGCGCGATGGCATACAAGCGGAATCCGATGCGCTCCGAGCGTATTGCGTCGCTTGCAGATTACGTCATGTCCGATCTTATGAATCCAATGCTGGTTGCCTCGACGCAGTGGTTTGAGCGCACACTGGACGACTCTGCCAACAAGCGTCTGTCGGTGCCGGAGGGCTTCCTGGCAATTGATGGAATTCTGGATCTCTATCTTAATGTCGTGGATGGCCTCGTGGTTTATCCGAAGGTGATTCGCAAGCATCTGATGGCAGAGCTTCCGTTTATGGCGACGGAGAACATCATGATGGATGCAGTCAAGGCCGGAGGCGACCGGCAGGAGCTGCATGAGAAGATCCGTCAGCTCAGCATGCAGGCTGGAAAAACTGTGAAGGAGGAGGGAAAGGAGAACAATCTTCTCGAACTCATTGCGGCGGATCCGAGCTTCCATCTGTCCCTTGCCGATCTGGAAGCCAGCATGAAGCCGGAGCGCTATGTAGGACGTGCACCGGAGCAGACAGAGGAGTTCATTCGTGATGTGATCACGCCGATTCTCGATAAGAATAAGGATGTACTCGGCCTGACCGCAGAAATCAATGTCTGATGGTCATACGACGATGCATGCGCTGAAGGCGCATTGAGAATGCATCGTCTTTGTGTGGGGGACCCTGTCCGGGTCCCTCTTTCATTCTGAAGACGGAAGCGTAGCGTTGCATCAGGGGCCGCTCATGAAAAGGATGAGGCACCGGGAAAAAGAAGGAGGACGTTGTATGGAGCAGTTTCAGCTTTCACCATGGATCAGCACAGAGTATTCCTACGCACTGGCAAAACGGATGGAACAGTTTCGCTCTCATCCGCTTCTTGGATACCGCCCCGCTGGTTCGAGTGCGGAATTTGCAACTGGTGAGATGCTTCTTCAGGAAATGCGTACGCTGGGGCTTCAGGATGTCCATAAGGACCCCATTCAGGTCGATGCCTGGGAATTCCATAAGGCAGAGCTTGTATGGGAACGGGAGGATGGAAGCATTGGCCTTCAGGCACAGCTTGGTGGCTATCAGACGAGCTTTACAACCGATGGACCGAAGGAATTTTCCCTTGTCTACGTTGGAAAGGGAACCGCGGCAGACTATGAGGGAAAGGATGTAAAGGGAAAGCTGGTTCTTGCAGAGATCAATCAGCGGGAGGAATGGTGGATCAACTTCCCGGTCTATCAGGCCTATGTACGCGGTGCGGCAGCACTCATTGCCGTACAGGAGGGAGGCTTTGCCGAGCTTCAGGATGAGGCACTTAATGCACAGGATATTGCAGGCCCTTCGGAGGCGGCGGCCTTCTCCATGTCGCGGGCGGATGCACGTGTGCTGAAGGAGGCATTGAAAACCCGGAAGGAGCTGAAGGTACGCTTTGATGCGGAAAGTCAGATTCGGGAAAAGCAGCACTCCTACAACATCATTGGGACGATTCCCGGAGAGTCACGGGAGGAAATGATTCTTCTTTCGGCGCACTATGACTCCTACTTCAGTGGCTTTCAGGATGACAATACCGCCGTTGCCATGATGTTCGGCATTGCAAAGGCCCTGATGGAGAGCGGCTATCAGCCGAAGAAGACCATCGTGGTGGCGGCGCTCGCTGCAGAGGAGTGGGGAATTGTCAATTCGAAGTATGACTGGTCTACGGGAGCCTATCAGCAGGTCTTCTGTGTTCGGCCGGAGTGGCAGGGACGCGTTGTAGCCGATTTCAATTTTGAGCTTCCGGCACATGCCCATGGAAGGAAGGATGCGGTTCGAAGCGTGTACGAATATGTGAGCTTCCTGAAAAAAGCCATTGAGGGGATTCCCGTGGATCCGGAGGCCTATCCGGAGGGACTTGAAATCCATGCACCGATTCAGACGATGTCCGATGATTTCTCTATGGCGATTGCGGGTATTCCGTCGATGGTCAATGAATTCACCGACAGCTCCTTCATGGAAACGCACTACCATTCGCAGTTTGATAATGAGGAGTATTATCATGCACCGGTATACCGCTTTCACCACCTGCTGTATGCGACGCTTGTGACGAAGTTTGATCAGCTGATCCTTCCACCGCTTGATTTCTCTGTTCTGTTCGAGGCGATGAACCGAAGCCTGGATCTTCAGTTTTCGGACAGCTTTCATGCGCTGGGAGAGAAGCTTGATCAGGTGACAAAGCGCGCAGCAGTGCTTGGAAGGGAAGTATATCAGTGGATCGAAAAGGTAAATGAGGAAGGATGCATCCTTCCAGAGAGAGCGAGGGTCCATGACATACTGATGAAGGCCTTCCGAAAGGCACAGGATTCCTTCGTGCGCCTCGACTGGCAGGATACGGTACTCTTTCCACAGGAGGCCGTACGGCAGAACCTCACGCATATAAAGGCTGCAATCCACTGCCTGGAGGAGAGGAACCCGGAGGGGGCACTGGATGCCATCTATGAGATCGATAATAACTGCTATGCATTTCAGTTTGATGAAGAGGTGTTTAATTACTTTACAGATTATGTATTCTGTCAGCCGAAGGAACGCCTCCAGTGGGGGGCAGGACGCATCGTCCATCATGAGAACCTGTATCAGCTGGTACAGAAGCTGAAAAGAAAAAAAGAAACAGGAACGAGCTCCTTTGAGGAGGAGCTCCGCATGCTGAATCAGGTACGAAAAAATCAGGAAGCCTGCTATCGGTCGGACCTTGAATATATGATTCGGGAAACGGAGAATATCATGGACAGCCTGAAGGAAATTCAGAACATGAAAAAGGGAAAGGAAGCATAAACGAAATTGTGTTATGGACAGTGATAAATTATACCGTGTGAAAAAAGAGGATATTCCGAAGCTTGAAAAGCTGCTGTCGGTCTGCTTTGCAGAGGATCCCTTATACTGTAAGCTGATTCCGGATGAGGATACACGGAAGCGCCTGATGCCAGAGCTTTTTCACTGCGATCTGGAGGAAATGTTTGCCACCTGTGAGATCTTCGCGGACAGCCCGGAGCTGAAAGGAATTCTGGTCGTATCGGATGAGTCTGAGCCCTATAATTTCTTTCAGTATTATCTCACAGAGCTTCGGGCGAATATCAAAACCGATGAATACCTGATCAAGGAAGATCCGAGTCTACGGGCGTTCTGGAATTTTGTGCTTGGAAAAGACTATCTGAATGAGAAGTGGACAGATCAGCTGCATCAGGAGGAGCGCATTCATATCATTTACCTCGCCGTAGATCCATCGGCACAGCATCACCATATTTCTTCGCTTTTACTGGGAGAGACGATTGCCTATGCGCATGCACATCATCTGATGATTTCGCTGGAAACCCATAATGAGCACAATGTGGCCATGTATGAGCATTTCGGTTTTAAGCTGTATGGTGTGATGGAAAAGCATTTCGACTTAAAACAGTACTGCATGATTCGAGAGGTTCAGTAGCCCACTTGAAATTAAGAGGCTTACCCGATATAATAAATCTGTCTGTGCGTAGGCACAGCACAGGAGGAGAGGATGATGGACCTGAAACGAATATGTGCGATTCTTGCCTTGATTCTTCTTGCGCTTCTTCTGGTCGCAGCGCTCTATTTTGCGGTGACAGGGGCCACGCAGTACCTTCTGGCATGCTTATTCTGTCTCATCGTGGTACCGGTGGTCATTTATGTTTTTCTCTGGTTCACGAAGCTGACAAAAAAACATTAACATAGGATGTTCTGGTCACGAATCTCTCACATGGAAATCAGCGAGGTACGCTGAAATCAACTGTGTCAAAAAGGTGAAGAACACCCATAGTATCCGAGACGGATACTATCCTGTAGGAGGATTCACATGGTAAGAGCAATCGTTGGAGCAAACTGGGGCGATGAAGGAAAGGGCAAGATCACGGACATGCTTGCCGAAACATCGGACATCGTTGTACGTTTCCAGGGCGGCGCAAATGCCGGACATACCATCATCAATGAGTATGGTCGTTTCTCCCTCCACCTTATGCCAAGCGGCGTATTTTACCGCCATACAACGTCCGTACTCGGAAATGGTGTTGCACTCGACATCGAGAAGTTCTGCGCAGAGCTGAAGTCCATCGTCGATGCAGGGGTTCCAACACCGAAGATTCTGGTTTCCAATCGTGCACAGGTCATGATGCCATATCACGTTCTGTTTGATACGCTCGAGGAGGCCAGACTGGCAGGAAAGAGCTATGGCTCGACCAAGTCCGGTATTGCTCCGTTCTTCTCGGACAAGTTCGCAAAAATCGGTCTTCAGGTGAATGAGCTTTTTGATGAAGAGGTTCTCGAGGACCGCCTTCATAAGGTAGTAGAAATCAAGAATGCAACTCTGCGAGAGCTCTATCATGCACCGGAGCTGAAGTATGAGGAGCTTCTCGAAGAAATGCATCGTCAGAGAGATATGATCGCACCGTATCTTGCAGATACCTCGAAGTTCCTTCGGGAGGCACTGAAGGAAGGCAAGACGGTTCTTCTGGAGGGTCAGCTTGGTACCATGAAGGATCCAGATCATGGTATTTATCCGATGGTAACGTCGAGCTCGACACTGGCAGCCTATGGTGCCGTAGGCGCCGGCATTCCGCCGTATGAGATTAAGGACATTGTTGCTGTAACGAAGGCCTACTCCTCCGCTGTTGGCGCAGGTGATTTCGTATCCGAGCTGTTCGGCGAGGAAGCGGATGAGCTCCGTCGCAGAGGCGGTGATAAGGGCGAGTTTGGCGCAACAACCGGACGTCCGAGAAGAGTCGGCTGGTATGATGCCGTAGCATCGAAGTATGGCTGTCAGCTTCAGAGTGCAACAGAAGCAGCGCTCACGGTACTGGATGTACTTGGATATCTCAAGGAAATCAAGGTATGTGTGGGCTATGAAATTGATGGCAAGGTGACAACGGATTTCCCTGTGACTCCGCTTCTCAACAGAGCGAAGCCGGTCTATGAGACACTGCCAGGCTGGAACTGTGACATTCGTGGCATCAAGAATTATGATGAGCTTCCTGAGAACTGCAAAAATTACATTGACTTTATCGAGAAGCACATTGAAACCCCGATTACGATGGTTTCCAATGGCCCGGAGAGACACGAGATTCTGAAGAGAACCCCGAAGATCTGAGTGAAAGCATAAAGGATACTTTACGTCTGCTGCAGCAATGCAGCGGACGTATTTTAGTATACGGGGAACAGAGAAACGTGTCGTGTATTTCAGCACCTGGTTGTTAAGAATTCTACAACTTGGCTTTGACATTGAATTAACAAGATTGTATAATTTACTACGATATTCGATTTTGTATACATGATTTACAAAATGATGTGACAGGAGAGCGTGACAATGGCTAAGAAAGAAATATCTCAGGCGGTTATTCAGAGACTTCCTCGATATTATCGATATCTTGAGGATCTCATTGATCAGGGCGTAGAACGTATTTCGTCCAATGAGCTCAGTAAACGAATGAAGCTGACGGCATCGCAGATTCGTCAGGATCTGAATAACTTCGGCGGGTTCGGTCAGCAGGGGTACGGTTATAATATCAAGAATCTTCATGATGAAATTGCAAAGATTCTGAACATTGACGAAGAGCATGATATGATCATTGTCGGTGCAGGTCATCTGGGACAGGCACTCGCAAATTATACCAATTTCCGTAAGCGCGGCTTTATCGTGAAGGCGATTTTTGATCAGGATCCAAACGTAATCGGGACGAAGGTCGGCGAAGTCGAAGTACTTCCTATGGAGAAAATCGATGAGGTTGTGAAGCAGTACAACGTAAAGATGGCGGCGGTATGCATTCCGAAGGCTCCAGCAGTGAAGGTGGTGGAGCAGCTCATCGGCGATGGTGTGGTCGGCATCTGGAATTTTGCACACGTCGATCTCGAGGTTCCGGAAAATGTTGTGATAGAAAATGTACATCTGTCGGAATCCCTGATGCGTTTAAGCTATCGTATGGGCGAAGCCTACGGAAAGAATCGGAAAGAGGTATAGGATGATCATCGGCATCGGCACCGATCTCCTGGAGATCGGCCGGATGGAGAGTACACGACGTACCCATACCGAGGATCGTATTTTTACGGAGGAGGAGCGCCGGCAGGCGGCAGGTCGAGATGCCATGCTTGCCGGTGATTTTGCATGCAAAGAAGCCATTGCCAAGTGCTTCGGGACGGGCTTCCGTGGATTCCGCCCGATCGACATTGAGGTGCTGCGCGACGAGCTTGGAAAGCCCTATGCAGTGCTTCACGGCGGAGCCCGTCTCCTGTATGAAAAGCTGGGAGGAAATGCCCTCTCACTTTCCATCTCGGATACGAAGGAACTGGTGATTGCATTTGCCGTACTGGAGGGAACGCATGGATACAGATCCGATGAAGTATCTCCGGATGCTTCCGAAACGTCGTAGAGACAGTAATAAGGGAACCTATGGAAAGCTCCTCGTCGTGGCCGGTACAGAAGGCATGTGTGGTGCTGCTTTTCTGGCGAGTCTTGCAGCCTATCGGACAGGAGCAGGACTCGTGCGTACCATGACGCATAAGGAAAACCGTGTCATCCTGCAGTCCCTGCTTCCAGAAGCGATTTTTACAGGCTATGATGATGCCACGGAGCTTTCTGCGCTCTGCCACAGGCAGGTGGGCTGGGCTGACCTTCTTGTCGTCGGGCCAGGACTGGGGACAGGAGCACTGAGTGTGCGTTGTCTGAAGACCATGCTTGCGGCTATTGAGGCTCTTTGCGAAGAGACGGCATGGATACGAAAATTTCCGTGCCTCCTTCTGGATGCGGATGGATTGAATATCCTGAGTACCCATCCGGAGGAGATGAAGCGACTGGAGAAGATCGGAACGCATATTCCGGTCATCATGACACCACATCCGATGGAAATGGCCCGTCTTCTCGGGAGCTCCGTGGATGAGATTCTTCAGGACCCGGCACAGGCAGCAGCGGTATGGTCTCAGGCGCATGGGACGATTACCATCATGAAGGGCGCGGAGACCACGATCCGAGATGCGGAGGGACATGCGTTTCGGAATCGGGAGGCCAGTCCGGCCCTCAGTAAGGGAGGATCTGGAGATGTGCTTTCGGGCGCAGTGGCCGGTCTGTATGCGGTTCTTCGGGCTGAATGGAAGGAAAATGCGGAGAAGGCTTCGCCAGATGCACAGAGAAGATGCTGGCGGAAGGGTGCATTTGACAGTGCCGTTCTTGCAGTTCTTCTTCACTCAGAGGCTGGACGTCAGGCGGCGTGCGTTCATGGGACACATGGCGTACTGGCGAGGGAGACGGCGGATGCCCTCGGATCTGTGATGGAGCAGTATCTGAATTCGTGCAGCTGAAAGGCGCAGAAAAGCTTGATTCTGCGCCTTTTTTACGTTATAGTACTAGAGTTTGATTAAACATCGATCGATTTTATATAGCTAATTGAGGAGAGTATTATGTCAGGACATTCCAAGTTTTCAAACATCCGTGCTAAGAAGGAAAAGAATGATGCCGCAAAGGGCAAAGTTTTCACCATGATCGGCCATGAGCTCGCACTGGCTGTGAAGGCCGGCGGACCTGACCCGGCAAACAACTCCAAGCTGGCTGCCGTTATTGCGAAGGCAAAGGCCAACAATATGCCGAACGATACCATCAATAATGGTATTAAGAAGGCTGCAGGCTCCATGGAGGCAGATAATTTCGAGGAGCTTCAGTATGAGGGCTATGGTCCAAACGGTGTAGCCATCATTGTAAAGGTGCTGACGGATAATAAGAATCGTGCTGCAGCCGATGTGCGTTCTGCATTCACAAAGGGCCACGGCTCACTGGCAACACAGGGCGCCGTTTCCTTCATGTTCGATGAAAAGGGCCAGATCATTCTTGATCGTGAAGCAATGGATGACATGGATAAGGATTTTGATACGCTGATGGATATGGCCATCGAAGCAGGTGCTGAGGACATTCAGGACGAGGAGGATTCCTATGTGATCATCACGGATCCGGCAGACTTCGAAACGGTACGTGAGAACATCGAAAAGCAGGGCATCCCGATGGCAGAAGCCGACGTGGTAATGATTCCGCAGAACTATGTTTCCGTGACCGACCCGGAGGTTGTAAAGAATCTTCGCAGAACCCTGGACCTTCTCGACGCGTCTGAAGACGTCCAGAACGTATACACGAACTGGGA
>ERZ808240.1707-NODE-1707-length-26377-cov-16.457070_pt1 | contig 26377 bp, 12 predicted proteins | sample MGYA00521084_ERZ808240 | MGnify/ENA primary metagenome ERZ808240 (study PRJEB31516, sample SAMN03275571) | gut metagenome | biome: mammalia-associated habitat; material: feces | host: Papio cynocephalus | place: Kenya | collected 2012-08-06 ... | reverse complement strand
GCCCTATCTGTGACAGGCGGCAGTTTGTCACAGCTGGAAGCCAAGGCCAGGGTCCCGAATGGTACAAACTGCAGCTGATTGCAGTTGGGACTCTGCAGCAGGCGCCCAACTGAAACAAACTGCCGTAAATCGCAAATGCGCGCTACAAACAAATAAGGCCCCCGCAGCTCGCGTGTGAGCTGCGGGGGCCTACTGCATGGGATGTCGTTTCCCTTCCGGGAGCGTCGAAACTACTCCAGCTCGAAGGCTCCGGTGTAGAGCTGGTAGTAGTAGCCGTGCTTGGCGATCAGCTCGTCGTGACTGCCGCGCTCGATGATGCGGCCGTGGTCCAGGCAGATGATCGCGTCGGAGTTGCGGACGGTCGACAGGCGGTGCGCGATGACGAACGTCGTGCGGCCCTCCATGAGCTTGTCCATGCCGCGCTGAACGATGGCCTCGGTGCGCGTGTCGATGGAGCTCGTGGCCTCGTCGAGGATCATCGCCGGCGGGTCGGCGACGGCGGCGCGGGCGATCGAGATCAGCTGGCGCTGGCCCTGGCTGAGCTGCGCGCCGTTGCCCGTGAGCATCGTGTCGTAGCCGTCGGGCAGGCGGGTGATGAAGTCGTCGGCGCCTGCGAGCTTGGCGGCCTTGATGCACTCCTCGTCGGTGGCATCGAGGTTGCCATAGCGGATGTTGTCCATGACGGTGCCGGTGAACAGGTTGACGTCCTGCAGCACCACGCCGAGCGAACGGCGCAGGTCGGCCTTGCGGATCTTGTTGACGTTGATGCCGTCGTAGCGGATCTTGCCGTCGGCGATGTCGTAGAAGCGGTTGATCAGGTTGGTGATCGTCGTCTTGCCGGCACCGGTGGCGCCCACGAAGGCGACCTTCTGACCGGGCTTGGCGAAGACGGAGACGTCGTGCAGCACCTGGTGGTCGGGCGTGTAGCCAAAGTCCACGTGGTCCATGACCAAATCGCCGCGCAGCGGGACGAACTCGGTCTCGCCGGTGGAGCGATGCGGCCACTTCCAGGCCCACATGCCGGTGTGGTGGTCCGCCTCCTCGAGCTGCCAGGTATCGGGATTGACCTGCGCGTTCACGAGCGTCACGTAGCCCTCGTCCTGCTCGGGCTCCTCGTCGATGAGCTCGAAGATGCGCTCGGCACCGGCGAGGCCCATGACCACGGCGTTGATTTGCATCGAGATCTGGCCGATCTGACCGCAGAACTGCTTGGTCATGTTGAGGAACGGCACCACGACGGCGATGGAGAGCGAGAGGCCCGAGATGCTCAGGTTGGGGACGCCTGCCGCAAGGAAGATGCCGCCGGCGAGCGCGACCAGCACGTAGAGCAGGTTGCCCAGGTTCATGAGGATCGGCATGAGGATGTTGGCGAACATATTGGCCTTCTGCGAGACCTCGAAGAGCTTCTCGTTGCGCTCGTCGAAATCGGCCTCGGCGGCATGCTCATGGCAGAACGCCTTGACGACCTTCTGGCCGTTCATGACCTCCTCGATATGGCCCTCGACCACGCCGAGCTCGGTCTGCTGCGCGATGAAGAACCGCGCGGAGAGCGACCCGAGCACCTTGGTGAGCCACATCATCACGGCGACGCCGGCGATGATGACCGCGCACATCCACACGCTGTAGTAGAGCATGATGCAGAAGACCGAGACGATCACGATGACGGTCATGAGCAGGTTCGGCAGCGACTGCGAGATCATCTGGCGCAGGGTGTCGATGTCGTTGGTGTAGTGCGACATGATGTCGCCGCGCTGGTTAGTGTCGAAGTAGCGGATCGGCAGGTCCTGCATGCGATTGAACATCTTCTCGCGCAGCTTCTCGAGCGAACCTTGGGTGATGATGGCCATGGAGCGGTTCCAGAAGAGGGACAGGAGCACGCCGCCGGCATCGATGATGGCGAGCGTCGCGGCGAGCCGCATGATCGTGGGCTCGGCCGCCGACCAGTCCCCCGATTTCCAGGAATCGCTGATCACCTGCAGGGCGCTCTGCAGGAAGATGGTGCCGATGGATTGGATGATGGAGCACAGAACGATGCCGATGATGACGGTGGGCAGGAGCACGGGGTAGAAGCTGAAGAGCGTCTTGATGAGGCGCGGAAGCGTTCCCTTCCTGTTCTTCTGGGTACGCTCGGCGGTTGCAGCCTTACTCATGTGCCTCGCCTCCTTCCTGGGTCTCGGTTTCGGTCGTGGTGGCTTTGTCGCCTGTGGGAGCATCGGCCTCTTGGCTCATCTTGTTCTGCGAGGTGAAGGTCTCACGGTAGATCTCGGACGTCTCGAGCAGCTCCTCATGCGTGCCGATGTCCTTGATGCGGCCGCTCTCCATGACGATGATGCGGTCGGCGTCCTGCACGCTCGAGATGCGCTGGGCGATGATGATCTTGGTCGTGTCGGGCAGGTAGCTCGCCAGGCCCGCGCGGATCTTGGCGTCGGTCTTGGTGTCGACGGCGCTCGTGGAGTCGTCGAGGATGAGCACCTTGGGGCGGCGCAGCAGGGCGCGTGCGATGCACAGGCGCTGCTTCTGGCCGCCGGAGACGTTGGAACCGCCCTGCTCGATCCAGGTGTCGTAGCCCGATGGGAAGCCGTCGACGAACTCGTCGGCGCAGGCCAGATGCGCAGCCTCGCGGACCTCCTCGTCGGTGGCGTTCGGGTCACCCCAGCGCAGGTTCTCGGCGATCGTGCCGCTGAAGAGGACGTTCTTCTGCAGCACCATGGCCACTTGGTGGCGCAGCGTGTCGAGGTCGTAGTCGCGGACGTCGACGCCGCCTACGCGCACGGTGCCCTCGGTGGCGTCGTAGAGGCGCGCGATGAGGTTCACGAGCGAGGACTTGGCCGAGCCCGTGCCGCCGATGATGCCGATGGTCTCACCGCTCTTGATGTGCAGGTCGATGTCATCGAGTGCCTGGCGCTGGGCGTGCGCGGAATACTTGAAGCTCACGTGGTCGAAGTCGATCGAGCCGTCGGTCACCTCGGTGACGGGTTCAGTCGGGTTTGCGAGCGTGGGTTCGGCGACGAGAACCTCGGCGATACGGTGCGCGGACTCGTCGGCCATCGTCACCATGACGAAGATCATGGAGAGCTGCATGAGGCTCATGAGGATCTGGAAGCCATACGTGAAAATCGAGGACATCTGACCCACGTCGAAGGCCGTGCCCTGCGTGGTGATGATGACCTTGGAGCCCAGGTAGATGATGATGACGAACGCCGCGTTGACGCAGAGGTTCATCATCGGGTTGTTGAAGGCGAGCAACTTCTCGGCGCGGGTGAAGTCGGTCTGCACGTCGCGCGCGGCGTGGGCGAACTTGGCCTTCTCGTAATCCTCGCGCACATAGCTCTTGACCACGCGCATGCCGGTAACGTTCTCCTCGACCGACTCGTTGAGCGCGTCGTATTTGTGGAAGACGCGGGTGAAGATCGGGCGCACCTTGAAGATGATATAGAACAGTCCAAAACCTAGCAGAGGGATCATGATCAGGTACACGAGCGCCATGCTGCCGCCCATCATGAAGGCCATGGCAAAGGCGAAGATGAGCACGAGCGGAGCGCGCACGGCGATGCGGATGATCATCATGAACGCCTGCTGGACGTTGGTGATGTCGGTCGTGAGGCGCGTGACGAGCGAGGAGCTCGAGAACGCGTCGATGTTCGCGAAGCTGAACGTCTGGATCTTGTAGAACAGATCGCGGCGTAGGTTCTTGGCGAATCCGCAGCTTGCGTGGCTGCAGGTGACGCCGGCGCCGGCGCCGAAGGCGAGTGATACGAGCGCGAGCGTGATGAGCAGTGCCGCGGTGGGCAGCATCTGCCCGACGCCGATGCCATCCTTGATGTTGTCGATGAGGTTTGCGGTGACAAACGGGATCGACATCTCGCAGACGACCTCGCCGAGCACCAGGAGCGGTGTGGCGACGGTCACCTTCATGTAGTCGCGGATGCTGGCCGCGAGGGTTTTAATCATCCAGTTCCTCCCATGTTACGTGTATCTTGTCGAGCATCTCGGCCAGGTTCTCGCGTTCCTCGACGGTTAGGGCCGAGAAGGCCTGCTTTCGGAATCTGATCCGGGCTTCCTGGTCGATCCGGGCCTGCTCCCATCCCAGCTCGGTCAGGCGGATGGTGAGCTGCCGGCGGTCCTTGGGGTTGCGGGTGCGCTCGATGAGTCCGCCCGCCTCCATCTTGGAGAGGATCTCCGAGAGCGACCCCGGTTTGAGGTCGAAATTCATTCCGAGTTCAAGCTGCGACATCTCGCCCGTGGGCTGCTTGGCGAGCAGGCAGATGATAGGCGCCTTGCCCGATACGCCGCCGCCGTGGAAATGCATGTAATGACCGCAGTATCCCAGGTTGTTGAGGATGCGCTTGGCGAGTCGGTCGAGCTCGTCCTGCGCCTCGGGCAGGTCTTGGGGGGCGTGACCCAGGTCGCTTGGGTAGATGCCTGCAGCATCGTCTTCCATGTCGATACGTATCACTCCTTTCTTGTCTATCGCTTTTGTTCGTTTTGTACCTAAGCAATCTTAGGAGCCGCGACGTGAATGTCAAGGTACCAAATGATTAGGTACGCACAAGATTAGGCGCAGCGAACTTTCGGTACCTTGCCAACCGATCCCAACCCCAATTTGGGGACAGTCCCCTTTTTGGTGTTATGGGGTAAGGGAGGTGCCAAAATCTCAAAATGAGCTTGCTCTCGAAGCGGCGTCGGTCCGGATGTGGTGCAGTTTTGATGCAGGGGCAACGTAAGATGGAAGCTGGTCGATTTCTGTCGATTTCAACTGCCGATCCACACCGGGAGGTTCCCGATATGAAGCCTCGTCTCCTCACCCTTGTCTCCATCGTCGCCGGGCTGGCGGCGGTGCTCGCCGCGCCCGCCCCGGCGCAGGCTCGGGACATCTCGACGGCCGGGGCGTTGCTCGACACCAAGAGCGGCGACGTGAGGCTCACGGCCGATATCAAGATCGATACCGCCTGGCACATCGATGGCAACATGACGCTCGACCTTAACGGGCACAGCATCGACCGTGGTCTGGCGGACGACGAGTCGCGCCGCAAGGGCTCGGTGCTTTACCTGGAGGAGGGCTCGAGACTCACCCTCAAGGATTCCGGCCCCACCGAGGACGTGCTCGATAGCACCGGAAAGGTCGTGGGACATGCCTACACGGGCGCCATCACGGGCGGCTGGGGCTGGTATGACGCCGGCGGCATCGAGTGCGAGAAGAACTGCTCGATCTACATGTACGGCGGCAACATCACCGGCAACCATACAAGCGAGAACGGTGGAGGCATCGCGCTCGCCAAGGGCTGCAAGTTCTATATGTATGACGGTCAGATCAACCAAAACGTCGCCGCCAAGGTTGCCGACTGGCGCAGCTGCGGCTATGGCGGCGGTATCTATGCCGTGGACGCCGAGGTGCACATCGAGGGCGGTTCCATCGAGAACAACAAGACCGACAGCGACCATCGGGGCGGCGGCATCTACGCCAAGGATTCGAGCATCGAGATCTCGGGCGGCCTCATCCAGGGCAACCGCGCGCAAAGCGGGGGCGGGGTCTTCTACTATGCCGATAAGAGCAAGGCGTTCAAGATGAGCGGCGGCTCGATCGAGAAGAACGTGGCCGAGCAGGACGGCGGTGGCATCGACATCGACGGTGCGGCGAAGATCACGGGCGGCCGCATCGCCGGCAACCGGGCGAAGATCGGGGCCGGAGCCTACGTGGAGTACACCCCCCTCAAGAGCAGCCCGACCGTCGAGCTCGGCAAGGTGACAATCTGTGACAACACGGCGAGTGGCCAGGGCGGCGGACTCTATTCCGGTGCCGTGAGCGTCGTGATGGATGGCTCGACGGTCTCCAACAACACCGCGAGCCAGGGCGGCGGCATCTACGTGAGCGGTCTGAGCTCGCTCTTCCCGGCTCGTTTCACGCTCGAGGACGGCACCGTCACGCAGAACAGCGCCACGGGCGGCGCCTCGGCCCTGTGGGTCTCCAACAGCTTCGATACCGTCACGGTCCGCGGCGGGCACATCGTCGACAACAATCCCAAGCGCTCGGGCGCGACGTCGGCCGCATGCCCGGCGGTGAGCGGTTCCTCGGCGGACGCCAACACGGGGAGCATCGATATCGATGCCCGCCGCGAGCTCGAGATCTGCGAGAACCGGGGCGGCAACCTCGGGGCGATCCGATCGGGCGTCTGGGTCAAGCGCCTGCTTCCGAGCACGCGTATCGGCGTCACGGGGGCTATTTCGTTTTTGAGCAAGACGCTTACCTTTGGAACCGTGAGCAGGGATTATGCGAGCGAGGCCGACCGGCTGCTCGGGTGCTTCTTCCCCGACGATTCGTCGATGGTCGTGTCGAAGGCCGGCAATGAGTATCGTCTCGAGATGGCGAGCACGGGTGCTCTTGACGGCGGCACGGTGCGCGTGACGGCGGCGACGGTCGAATCGTACCCCTCGCAAGACCAGGAGCGGGCAGTCTTTCAGAAGTCGTTTGTCACGGGCGGCAAGGAAGATGCGTCCCGAAGCTGGTCGTTCATTCCCGACACCTATATCGATCGCGGCGACGTGCGCGTGACGGTCGATTACACACTCGAGACCGCGACGGAAAAGGGCGGCAAGGTCGTCCAAAAGACCGAGAAGAAGACCTCCGTGTTCGAGCATCAGGATCTGAGTGCCATGCGCGCGTTCACGGTGACGGCGAAGTCCCTCGATGGAAAGACGACGAGGACCTCGTCCTGCCGGATCAAGATCGATGACTTCGACACGCCGTACGCCACGACGAAGGTCGAGAGCATCGCCACCGACGGCACCGTGAAGACCCAGAGCTCCAAGCGCGGGCTGGGCTCGTACCTGTCGGTCGAGACAGCGGCGACCTATGGCGATGCGGTCTTCACCGACTGGACCGTCTCGACGGACGGCGGCAAGACCTGGAAGACGATCTCGGATACCGAGACCGTAGGCGAAGCGGACGGCATGGTCACCGTGCGTCTGGCGCTGCCGCAGCCGGGCGCCGCGGTGCCCGAGAGCATCTGCCTGCGGCCCCTCTACGTGCTCAAGGGCGTCACGCTCCATATCACGGCGCCCAAGACGGGGGAGAAGCTGTCGACGGAGGCCCCTTGGGCGTCGAATTCGACCGGGGCGACCAAGGGCACGGCGACGGTCGCGTGGTTCCGCACCGACGGCGGCGCGACGGTGGCGGAAGGCTCCGCGGCGAAGTTCGGGGCATCCTACCGCGCCAGCGTGAACATCGATGCCGGCGACTACGTGATCGTGGGCAACAAGAGCAAGTGCATGGTGATGACCCAGGGCGGCAGGACGGTCCGCTTCAAGAACACCGCGCTGCACGAGGCGCGGATCGATTTCGATTTCAAGACGCCCAACGCCATGGCGACGGATGTCGAGTGGCCTCAGCCGGAGCTTTCGTTCGAGCACGGCACGACGGTCGACGCGATGGTCGCGGCGCTGCCGGCGCTCGTCAACGTGAACCTCGTCGGCGGCGAGACGGAGTCGGTGCCGGTCGCCTGGAAACTCGAGGGCTCCTATGACCCCGCGAGCAAGGACGAGCAGACAGTCGCGTTCTCCGGTTCGATCGACCTCGCGGCCGCGCATATCGATGCCCCGGCGGGTATCCAGACGACGTCCTCGCTCACGGTCGAGGTCAAGAGCGGCTGGAAGTTCACGGCGCCCACGCTGTCAAAGGAGCCGGGCGAGCATGTGGTGGGGCCGAGTGAGGACGAGCGCACGCTCACCATCTCGAACCCCAACGACGTCTCCGTGACGCTCCATCTGGTCCGCGATGGCGAGGAGACGACCAAGGTCCTCGGCGCCCGGGGCTCCAAGGACGACACCGCATCGATCGTCTTCGAGTATCCAAAGCGCATGACCGACCGCTTCGTTTACGACGTGCGCGCGTGGTTCGGCCCCGCGATGGGTTCGGCGGATGACGTGAGCCCCACGGTGGGCGGCACGTATGTCGTGAGCCGCAGGCGGACGTCGGTCCAGATCACGACCCGCGCCCGTTTTTACAACGGGGATCAGAAAGAGCGCGTCTCGCGCACGGTGACGGTCTACGGCGGGATCGATAACGCGATCTCGGCCAACCGACTCTATGGGGTCGAGAACCCGAGCCGCCTGCCCGACGATTTCGACGCCTACGCGTTTAACGGTTGGACGCCGGCCGATCCCGGTGCCGTGACGTGGTCGACGCTCGATCACAGCGGCTATGACGAGGAGACGCTCGCCCTCAATTTCGCGGAGGACGCCGTGCTTCCGTCCAAGCTGTATATCGATGCCAACTACCTTGCGCCCATCGACCGCATTGGAATCCAAGGGCTCGAGGCGCCCGTCGCCGGCGAGGGGCTCACGAGCTCGGTGACGTGGTTCGGCTTTTACGGCAGCTCCTACAAGATCGGCACGCAGCCTGTGGCCGTGAGCTGGACGGGCGACAGGGAGCGCGCGGGCTATGGCGAGTCGCTCACGGCGACCATGACGATCGAGAGCAAATCGCGCGCCGCGTCCGTCAGGTTCCAGCAAGGCGTCTCGGCCGAGTTGATGAGCGAGGCCGAGGGCGCGCATGTCGAGTGCTCGCGCATCTCCGACACGAAGGTCAAAGTCTACGTGACGTACCCCGCCACGGCCAAGGCGGCACTCAAGGACATCGAGGCGCCGGAGCAGGTCACGGTCGTGCAGGGCACGCCCCTCGCCGAGGCGGGCCTCCCCGACACCGTCAAGATCGAAGCCGAGGACGGCGCGCATGACGCCGCGGTGACATGGGATGCGTCGACGTATGCGGCGGACGAGCCCGGAGACGGTGAGGTTTCCGGCACCGTCCAGCTGCCCGACTCGGTCGACGCCGCCGGGCATGACCTCACGGTGCGGGTAAAGCTCCACGTGAAGGAGGCGCCCAAGCGCAGCTACAAGCTGACGGTCGAGGGCGGTTCGGGCTCCGGCTCCTACCACGCGGGCGAGACGGTGCATGTCGCCGCCGGCTCCGTGGAGGGCAAGGTGTTCGAGGCGTGGAAGTCCGAGGGTGTCGAGCTCGCGGACGATCAGCGCTCGAGCGCCTCGCTCGACATCGTGATGCCGGCGGGTGACGCGACGCTCACGGCGACCTATCGCGATGAGAAGCCGGCGGCCGAGCGCATCGCCCTGTCGGTCGCGCGGCCGGTCGGCGGTGCGGCACTGGCCGCGGGCGGCACGGCGACGGTCCTGGGCAAGGGCCTCGCCCAGGATGTCGAGGTCGGCGTTTCCTGGAAGACCGACGGGCAGGTCGTCTCCGGCACGGCCGGCTACTCACGTGCCTATACGGCGACGGTGGCGCTCAGGCCCGGCGACGCGGGCGCCTCGGCGTTCGCGGCGGACGCGACGGCAACCGTCAACGGAAAGGCTGCGTCGGTCAGGCGCAACGAGGGCGATGGGTCCGTCACCGTGACCTATGCCTTCGAGCCGACGGCCGCGCCAAAGCTCACGGCCGCCCCGCAGGCTCCCGCGCCCCGCACCGCCTACGTGGGAACGGCGTTCGAGGCGCTCGGGCTGCCCGAACGCATCACCGTGCAGACGGAGGACGGTCCCAGGGACGTCGACGTTTCCTGGAAAAAAGACGGCTATGGGCCCGATACGCCCGGGACATACGAGGTCACGGGCGCGCTCGCGCTCGATGCGGCCGGGATCGATGCCGGCGACTACAGCTCCGAGCTCGCGTGTCACGTGACGGTGCAGAGCAGGGAGGTCGCGGCCGCCCCTCGGGTGACGGGCGAGAACCTCCCCGGTGCCTATAGCGGCGAGAAGGGCGCGACGCTTTCCGTCGAGCTCGCGACCGAGACGGCCGGCGCCACCATGCGCTATCAGGTCGTCGAGCCCGGTGCCGCGGCCAAGACGGACGGCTGGCACGATTACGAGGGGGCCGTCGGCCTCGCATACGGCGATGCTGGGAGCAGCGTCTCCTACGACGTGCTCGCCTACACGGTCTCGCCCGATGCGGCGACGACCGACAACAGCTCCGTCGTGCGCTTCTCCTATACGCTCAGCGTGCCTAAACCGCGGGTCACGATCGACGTGCGCGGCACCAACGAGCTCAATTCCGAATACCTTTACAGCGTCGAGGCGGTGCAGGGTGAGCGCGTGACGCTCGTGGCCGAGCCGTTGGTGTTCTCGACGTTCGACCACTGGGAGTGCGACGTTCCCGGCGTGATCCCGGACGGTCGGAGCAAGGCGACGTCGGTGGACATCGATACCTCGCTCGTCGGGTCCGACGGCATCGAGGTCCGGGCGATTTACCGGGCGGTCCTCGACGATATCTCCCTCACGCTCGATGCGCCGGCGGTGGGCGAGCCGCTCGCGACGGCCGTCGGCGCCGCGCTCGGGGCGGGCGGCACCGACGACCCCGTCTCCCGCGCGGCGAGCGTCTCCTGGAGTCCCGTTGATACCGATGCCCAGGCCGGCACCGCCTATACGGCGACGATCCGCATCGCCGGGGCGGGCGTCTATGCCCTCGAGGAGACGCCCGATTTCTCGCTTCGCGACCGTGCGGGCGCCGCTCTTACGCCGGCCTCGTGGAGTGTCGCGGTCGACGGCGCGGACCTCGTGGTGACAGTAGGCTTCGAGAAGCTCCCCGAGCCCGAGCCGACCTATAGCCTTACCGTCGACGGCGGCACGGGATCGGGTTCCTACCGCGCGGGCGAACGCGTGCATGTCGAGGCGGGTGCCGTTGCGGGCAAGACGTTCGAGGCATGGAAGTCCGAGGGTGTCGACCTTACGGATGCCCAGCGCACGAGTTCTGCGCTCGACATCGCTATGCCGGCGCGCGACGCGACGCTCACGGCCACCTATCGCGACGAGAAGCCGATCGTCAAACGGGTCGCGCTCACGGTCGCCGCCCCGGCGGGCGGGCAGGACCTGGCAACGAAGGTCAGTGTCGAGGCCGAGGGGGCGAGCGCGCCGGATATCGCCGTCAGCTGGGAACTCGATGGACAGACCGTCTCCGGCCGAGCTTCCTTTGGCACGGCCTACTCGCTCGTCGCGGTGCTCGACCCCGACGCGTGGGGCGTGACGTTCGACCAGGGTATCGCCGTCGCGGTCAACGGGGCTGCGGCGAAGGCCGTATACAACAAAGCCGACGGCACCGTCGCGGTGACGTTCGACTTCCCGGCGACCTCCGCGCCCAAGCTCACGGCCGACCCTGTCGACCCGGATGCGCAGACCGTCTATGTGGGCACGGATGTCGTATCGCTCGGCCTTCCCGACCGGGTCGCCGTGCAAACGGAGGAAGGCCCCCGGACGGTCGAGGTCTCCTGGGACGTTTCGGCTTATAGGAAAGACGAGCCCGGCGCGTATCGTCTGAAGGGCACACTCGACCTCGCGGCAGCCGGCATCGATGCGGGCGCATACCGCTCCAACGTGACGTGTCTCGTGACGGTCCAGAAGAAAGGGATCGCCGTGGCTCCCCGGGTTGTCGGCGACAACCAGCCGGGGTCCTATACGGGAAAAGCGGGCGCGAAACTCGGCGTCGCCCTTTCGAGCGAGACGGCCGGCGTCGTGCGCTACCAGGTCGTGGCATCCGGGACTTCTGCCCGTGACGATGCCTGGCGCGACGTGACGGATGGGGTCGAGCTCTCCTTTGGCGACTCGGGTTCCTCGTGCTCCTACGACGTGCTTGCCTATACCGAGCCGGCCGACCGTTCGACGACCGACCCGAGCTCCGTCGTGAGATTCGCCTATGTGCTCTCCGTGCCGCGTCCGTCCCTCAGGATCAGGGTGTGGAGCACGAACAACCTCGATCAGGACACGTGGTCCTCTGCGGTCTGCTCCGCCGGCGACCGGATCGCGGTCACGGCCATGCCGATCGAGTGGTCGACGTTCGACCACTGGGAGAGTAACGCGCCGGCCGCCCTCATCTCAGATATCACGCGGCCGACCGTCACGGTCGACACCTCGAAGGCCGACGTCGCGGGGCTCGGCGAGGACGGGCTCGCGCTCACGGCGGTCTACAAACCGGTGATCTCGAGTCTGGCCCTCGCGCTCGATGCCCCCGAGGTCGGATCGGCGCTCGCGACAGATGTCGGGTTCGACATGGATGTCGCCGCGACGACCGCGCCCGTGGGCATGACCCCCTCCATCTCCTGGTCTTCGGACGGGGCCGCCGCGAGCGGGACCGCCCAGCCGGGCCGCGCCTACACGGCCACGGTGCGCATTCCCGGCGCCGGGAGATTCGTCTATGGCGAGGCTTCGGAGCTCGAGCTCTACGACACCGCGGGCAAGACCCTTGCCTGCGCCGCGTCCAAGGTCGCGACCGATGGCGGCGACCTCGTGGTGACGATCGCCTTCGACAGGCTCCCCGAGCCCAAGCCCGACCCGACACCGGATCCCAAGCCGGATCCCGACCCGACCCCGACGCCTGACCCGACCCCGACGCCCGGTGGAGACCCGGCGACCCCGTCATCCGGCGGCGCGTCCAAGAAGGGGGCCGATGCCGTCAAGGCCTCGGCAAACGCTTCCGCCGCAGCGCTTGCCGACACCGGCGACCGCACATTCGCCCTTGTCGGCGGCCTTGCCGCAGCCGGTATCATCGCCGTGATCGTCGCGCTCATCATGCGCAGAAGGAGCAGATAACATGAGACGTCCCGCCTACATCGCCGCCGGCCTCGGGCTCGGCATCGCCCTCGCCCTGGGTGCGCCCGCTGCGGCCCCGCGCGCCGCCTATGCCGCGGACGCCTCGCTCACCCAGGCGCTCGGCGACGCCTCCGACCGCGGTGACCTCGCCGTCAACCGCTCGGTCAAAGTGCTCATCAACCTCAACGGCCCCAACGCCTCCGCGCAGAACAACGTGCTGGTCGAGGATGCCGAGGTGCAGGTCATCGACCCTGCGACGGGCGAGGCGAAAGGGGAGCCCGTCTACACCGACGCCCAGGGCGTGGCGAACCTCTCCCAGCTGAGCCCCACCGATGTCGTGCGCGTGAGCTACGACAGCGGTTCGCAGGACTACGTTTCGCAGTGCTTTCGCGTGTGTGAGCTCGCGAACAACGGCGCCGAGATCATCCTCCAGCGCAAGCTCTCGACGGCCCCCACGATCGGGTACGCGGGCTTTAGCAAGATCGAGGACGACAAGACGGCCGAGACCGGTTCGTACAGCGACATCCTCCAATACGACGCCGTCATCAAACCCAAGGAGCAGGAATACGACACGCTCGGTATCCGCGCGGTGATCGACTGGGGCGACGCGGGTGAGGGCAAGGTCGAGCTCGTCGCGGGAAGCGACAGCACCGAGCTCACGCATTTCACGGCCGTCAAGGGCGAGGACGACGTCTATTACTGGGCGGGTAAGCTCGAGGGCTGGGACCTCGACCAGGATTTCAAGATCGTGGCGACCGACGGCGCCGGCCACCGGTCGGAGCGCCTGCTCAAGCTCACCTCGGAGACGCGCGGCATCCTCAACAAGCTGATCGACGGGACGGGGATAAGCTATCCGTACGGCGCCTTCGTCACGGTTCCCTCCTCGATCCCCATCCTGGGCGGCGTCACCGCGGGCGTTCCCAAACTCAGCACGTTCATGCCCTGCGATGTCTCGATCGCAGACGGCAAGATCACCGTGATGGTGGGCATCACGCCTATCTATACCGAGAAGAAGGAGGGGAAAAAATGGGAGCCCACGAGCTTCAAGAAGGCGTGGAATGAAGGGTCGGCGCTTTTCGACAAGTCGGAGCTCGACGAGGATCTCAAGACGTTCAAGGAACTCAAGAACCTGCTCAAGACCAACGGCCTGGCGGACGCGCTCGACCAGATGTCGAACTTCAACTACACCATCAGGGCCGATCTCACCGTCTTCGGTTTTCTCGAGTTCCCCTACGACGAATGGGGCAACTTCAGCTCACCCAACGGCGGCATCATCCTCGATCCTTCCGCGTCGCTGGTCATCAACTGCCCCATCGGCAGCGGCTTTTATTTCACGGGCGGCCTGAGCGGCGAGGCCTTCTTCAAGATGCGCCTCAAGCAGCTCTTCACCAAGGTCGAGGACCGCTACGGCGTGGAGCCCACCCTCGAGGGAAGCCTGCCGGTCGATATGAACCTGGGCGTCGGCTTCGGCCTTCCCAACGTCATCTGCGCCGAGGGCGGCGCGACAGGCGGTATCTCGGGCAACGTCAAGATCGGCACGGGCAAGACGAGCGGCGTCAGCGGGTCGATCGACGGTTCCTACGGTTGGTACACCAAGGTGACCGTGGTGGTGTTCTCGGCCAAGTGGGGCGGCAACTTCTGGGAGGGCGAGCTCGCCAAGTTCGGCGGAGACAACGGCACCCAGAGCCTGTCCGCCGATCTCGCGTCCGGCGCCCAGCTCGCGGCAGCCGGCTACGACGTGACATGGGACGACGGTAGCAGCGCATCCGATGACCCCTACAACCTCGACAGCTACCAGGAGGAGGATCTTTCCTACCTCGAGACCGGGTCCGAGAACCCGGCTGCGGAGGATGGCCCCATGCTCCGCTCCGCGGGAACGGGCGTGACGGCCTCCGATATCGGCCATGCGGGCGAGGCGCTGCGCACCAACATCTATCGCAACGCCAATGTCGAGTACACCGACCTGGGCGGTGGGCGTCGCTTGGCGACCTGGACCGATGTTCCGAGCGGGGAGGCCAAGGACAGCCAGAACATCCACCTCATGTACGCGGTCTATGACGGCGGTGCGTGGAGTGCGCCCGCACAGGTCGCGACCGAGGATTCGACCTATGACGGACAGTTCAGCGTGGCGGCCGACGGCAAGGGCGGCGCCTATCTTGCATGGCAGAGCGCGCAGGGCCTGGTGAACAAGGAGTCCCTGACAAATGCCGACAACGCCCGCAACCTCTACACGCTGAGCGTCGCGCGCTTCGACGGCAGCAAGATGAGCGAGGTCACGACAGTCGACAACAAGGTCGGCGACACGAGCGAGCTCATGCTCTCGCCACAGGTGAGTGCCAACGGCGACGCCGCCTATCTGACCTGGGTGGGCAACGACGGCGGCGACATCTTCGGCCGCAAGGGCACCAATACGCTCCGCTTTGGCAAGCTTTCGCTCGATGAGGGCGGAAAACCCGTGTTCAAGGCTGCGGACAAGACCTATGCGGCTGCCGGCCCGGTGACCGAGGTCGCGACCGACGTCTCCGATTCCGGCGCCCTGCAGCTTGCCTATGTGGACGATACGGACGGCAGCCTGGAGAGCGGTGACGAGGACCGCGTGCTCTACCAGACGGCGGATGCCTATAAGACGGCGCCTGCCGAGGTCGATCGCGGCGAGGCCGCACAGACTGCCGGCGAGGAGTCCGGCGTGGTGGAATCGGGCGCGATCCCACAGTCCTCCTCTGCCAAGCCGGTGGGCGGCCCTAAGTACTTCGAGCATCAGCTTTACTACGTCAAGGGCGGCTCGGTCATGCAGCAGGGCTGGACGATCTCGGACGATTCCGAGGGCGTCGTCTCGGGCGATACTTACGACCTGGCAAAGATCGCGGGCCGCACCTGCGTGATCGCGCAGCAGAACGACGGTGTCGACTCCACGCTGCACGCGTATTACCTCACGCGCGACGACCAGGGCCGATGCGCCTGGAACGGCGGCGTCGACCTCGTTGCCCAGGCGACGGGCGACGGTTCGCAGGATGGTGCCGCGGGCTATGCGGTCACCGACTTCGCCACCGTGGTCGATGCGGACGGCACCATCCATGCACTCGCCAACGTCAACGCGCTCACCGATACGCTCGAGAACCTCAACAAGCGCGCGGCCGAGGCAAAGAAGGCCGGCAAGTCCGATGACGAGATCAGTCAGATGTACAAGGATTTCGACCCGTATGGCGAGTCGTGCCTGCGCGTCCTCGATATCGCGGCGAGCATCAAGGCCGATGCCGACGCCGACACGATGACCGAGGAGGCCCCGAGCTTCGATGCGAGCGAATATGCGCCGGGCAACGGCATCGAGATCTCGATCCCTGTCACCAACACGGGAACGATCTCCGCGTCGGGCTCGAAGCCCGACGACCCCTCGCTTCCGTACCAAACGTTCGAGGCCGAGGTGTGGGCGCCCGACGGCTCGGGTGCGACGGGCATGCTCGACACCACGCTGATGCCCGGCGAGAGCGGAACGATCACGGCGTTCCTGCCGCTGGACTACGATCTGCCCGCCACGCAGACCGTCACGGTCACGCTTAAGCACACGACCAAGACGGCCGCAGGTGAGGCGACCGAGGAGCTTCGCACCTATAAGCTCCAGCTCGGCAGCGCCAACATGGCTGTGGAGAACATGACCGCCTCGCGCAACGCCAAGGGCGACGTGGTCGTGAGCGCCGACGTGGTCAACCGCGGCACCGTGCGCGCGAACGGCGTCCAGGCCAAGCTTATGCGAGCCGCTCGCGACGGCGAGACGCCCACGCTCGCGGCTGACGACAAGAACAACCCCACGGGGGTGGCGCTCGTCGAGGTCGAGCCGGCGGCGGCCGTGGGCGACGGCGCGTTCGATGCCCTCGGATCGAGCTCGGTCTCCTATACCGTCAAGGCGGCCGATGTAAAGGACAGCGATGTGTTCTACGTCCTGCTCGATGGCTATACCTTCGTGGATCAAAACGGCACCGAGGTGGCCGCTGCGGACGCGAGCGCGAACATCACGGCGGACGGCGGCGATGTGCCGCTCAAGCGTTCCGTGGCGGATAGCTACGCTTCCACGCGCGCTCCGAGCGACTCGGCCAAGCTTGCCGAGACCGATCCGGACAAGCCGGATGACCCCGTCAACCCGGACACGCCGAGCGACCCGGGATCGGGCGGCGGCTCCGGCACGGGCGGCGCGTCGGGCAAATCCGGCAAGTCAGGCAAGGCCGGCTCGGGCGGCACTCTGCCCGACACGGGCGACCACAACCCCATCACCTGGCTGCTTGGACTTTTCCGCGGCTAATCCGATCTCGTGACCGGCTCCGGTTGGAGCCGGTCCCCTTATCTTGACACCCCGACCATCTTCGATCTCTAGGGATACGAACGCACATGAAACGACTCCTCAAGCTCTTGGCGCCGCTCACGCTGGTTGCCGCCCTCGTCGCGCCCGCGCCGGCGCTCGCCCAGACGGATCCGGTCGACCAGGGGCCCGAGACCTATAGCGCGGACCTTATCGCGCAGGCGCAGGCGCGCTCCGCCGCGGCATCGGGCGGCGTCTCGCTTCTGGACGCACCGGCGACGCAGGGCGTCCCGAGCGATTGGCGCGTGGGTGTGGCCACGGTGGGCAAGGGACGTTTCATCGGCGTGCGCGTGAGCTTCCCGGCGGCCGAGGACGGCAGCGAGCCGGCCATGACCATCACGTCCCGGCAGACGCGCGATAACTTCGCGGCGGCTTTCAACGGCGGCGACGCGGGTGAGCTTGCGGAGGACGCTCCCTTCGACAACCTCCATGACTTCTATGAGCGCGCCTCATACGGCAAGCTCGACCTCAGGATGGTCGCGGTCGTCGACTACACGGCCAAGCATAACCGCGACTATTACACCGACCGAGCGACCGAGCTTTTCTACGAGACGCTTGCTGGTATCGATGACCAGGCCGATTTCACGCAATGCGATGCCAACGACGACGGCTATATCGACGGTATCTTCCTCCAGTTCGCGGGGCACAGGACGGGATGGGGCACCACCTGGTGGCCCGCGATGCACTCCATCGATACGCCGCCGGCGGGCTACGAGGGCCCGACGACGTTCGATGGCAAGACTCCGTGCGAGTCGGTTGTGGTCGACGGCGCCGAGGAGGACAGCAAACCCTACGCGCTCATCGGCACCCTCTGTCACGAGACGGGGCATGTCCTGGGGCTTCCCGACCTCTATAGCTACCGAAGCTCCGACGACGCGGGCCTGTGCGGCCTGCGCGTGACGAGCCTCATGAACGACTCGTACAGCGATATCGATGCCTATAGCAAATGGATGCTCGGTTGGATCGACGATGCCGATATCACGCGCGTCCACGTCTCCAAGGACGGCATCGACGTGCGCCGCGGCACCGGTGCGGTCGAGCATGTGGACGGCGAGCTTGACGAGACGCTCGCCGCTATCGAAACCTCGAGCGAAGCGGCGCGTCCGGGCTTCTTGGCGATCTCGAGCGACGCGTCGATCTTGGAGGGCAACCTCTTCTGCAACTTCTATCTGGTGCATTATGCGCAACCGGTCAAAAACGATTCCCGACCGCACATACTCGACGGGAGCGGATTCCGCGTGTTTCGCGTGCAGGGTGGGCTCGATCAGCAGGGGCGGTTCATCTATTCCAATACGCAAGGTCCTGCCCACGAGCAGATGATCGAGGGACTCACCGATCTCGACCGCTACAATAACGGCCGCGTGTGGACGGCGGGGGAGTCGATCACGCCCGACACCTCGCCCTCGACCAACTTCCGCGAATCGTCGATCGACGGTTTCACGGGTATCGTGCTCAACTTCAAGAAGACCGGTGGCGATGCGGGCGAGATCGCTATCTCGTATGCCGACGCCAAGCCTGCCGAGCCGCTCACGATCGAGTACACCGGGCCCGCCGCCCTGAGCAACCGGGCAAAGCTCACCTTCAAGTTGTCGCGAAGTGCGCTTCCCAACTATGGGGCGACGGACCAGCCGCGCTTGCTCGTCGACGGCAAGGAGCGCGGATCGTCCTCCTGCATCTTCGATGAAAAAGCGCTCACGCTCACCTATACGGCGCAGCTTCCCCTGGATGCGTTGACGGCGAGCTCGAAGCTGCAGCTCGAGATACCAGCGGGCTACTTCGTGCTCGGATATGACGCATCCGGCCAGCCGGAACTCTCGGATGCCTGCACCGTCGACCTGCCGACGGCAAAGGTCTACAAGCTGGCGGCCTCGGGCACGTATGCATCCGTCGCGGGCGGCGGCGCGGTGTCCGACATCGTCGAGGTGGGCGGGGCGCAGCGCTTCCTGACCTTTAACGGCTATTCGTCCGACACGGGACGCCTGCGCCTGTGCACGCTCTCGGCAGACGGCAAGGACTGCAGCGCGGTCGATGTCACCGGTGTCGGCGACCTGCCGGGCGACTCCTTCGGCACCATCGATGTGATGGCGCTTGATGACAACGTGCTCTTCTGCCGGCTGATGATCCAGCAGACCTCGGTCGCCGTCAGGGGTCTATGGATCGACGCCTCGACCGGGGCCGTTTTGGCGCAGACCGATATGGGTGCGCAGTCCGAGCCCGCCAAGGTCTCCCTCGTGCGCGCAGGCGATGATGTTGCGACCGTCTACCAAGCCACGGACGGCAGCTGGACGGTCAACACGTACCGTCGTGCGGGCGATACCGCAACGGTCGAGAGCGCTTCGGTCCCGACGTTCGGCGGCTATCTTGCGACATCCATCGTGGATGCGGGCGAGGGATATGTCGCGGCGCTGCCCGGATCTTCCGTGGGCGCCGCCAAGGGCTCCTTCGGTCTTTGGAAGGCGAAAGGCGCCGCGGCGGATTTCTGCCAGGGCGATCCCGATATCACGCTCGCGATCGACCAGCTCAGCTTGGTCAACGCCGTGCGGGTCGCGGGCGATCGGGTGTATGTCCAGGCGCTCGTCGACCGCATGGCGGACGGCAAGGACAACTTCGTCGACGAGCTTCTGATCTATGACCTCAAGGGGAATCTCATCAAGAGTGCCGATGTCGACGGCCTGCCGTTCTTCCCTTCCAGCGGGACCGTTCGGCTTCGCGTTTCCCAGGCGGGATTGGTCGCGGTTCTGGTTGACGAGGCGGGACTCGACGGCGATCCGGTCAAGCGCACCCATGCGCACCTCTTCGATGCGGATTTCAAGAGCTGCGGGGATGGCTATACGTTTTCGTCGGGGGCCGGTGCCTGGATGGGCGGGCAGTGGCTCGCGACGGATTGGGATGCTTCGGTCGATGAGTGGGAGGCGAGCCTGCGCTGGTACCTGAGCGCCGACATCGGTAGCGGGGATCCGGTCGATCCCGTCGATCCCGACAAGCCGGTCGACCCGTCCGACCCCATCGGTCCTGGCGCGGGCGGCGGCGGGTCGGGTAAGCCCGCTGCTTCCGGTGTTTCCGCGGCAGCTGCCAAGAAGGCGGCCGGCGCGACCGTCGGGCTCGCCGACACCGGGGACCGGACGTTCGCGATCGTGGTCGCGGTCGCCGGACTCGGCATCGTGGCGCTGGTCGCGGGTGTCGCCGTCGCCCTCGGCCGACGCAAGCGCTAAACTGGTCGACACACTTCGACTGCAAAGGGGTCCCATGAAGAACACCCAGCTTCTGCTTATCAACGATATGTGCGGCTACGGCAAGGTCGCGCTCTCGGCCATGCTGCCCGTGCTCTCGCATATGGGCTACCGCATCCACAACCTGCCCACGGCGCTCGTCTCCGACACGCTCAACTACCCCAAGTTCTACATCCACGACACCACGGAGTACGTGCGCCAAAGCCTCGCGATCTGGGAGGAGCTCGGCTTCGAGTTCGACGCCATCTCAACCGGCTTCATCGTGACGGAGGAGGAGACGCGCATCATCTCCGACTTCTGCCACCGTCGCGCGGAGACGGGCACCAAGATCTTCGTCGATCCCATCATGGCCGACAACGGCAAGCTCTACGCGGGCGTTCCCGAATCGACCATCGGCCTCATGAAGCAGCTGGTCGAATGCGCCGACTACACGGTGCCCAACTATACTGAGGCGTGCCTGCTCACCGATACCGCCATGAAGGACGAGATCACTGCCGCCGAGGGCCGCGCGCTCATTGACGGCGTGCGCTCGCTCGGCGCCAAGTCCGTGGTGATCACGAGCGCCAAGGTCGCGGGGCAGAGCGCCGTGATCGGCTACGACCACGTGGCGGCTGAATACTTCGAGATTCCGTTCGAGCTGATCCCGACGTATTTCCCGGGCACGGGCGACACGTTCTCCTCGGTGCTTTTGGGGCGCGTCATGGCCGGCTGGACGCTGCAGTGCGCGACGGCCGATGCCATGCGCGTGGTGACGGAGCTCATCGAGCGCAACGCCGACCAGGAGGACAAGTCCGCCGGGCTTCCCATCGAGGCTTGTCTGGATGTGATCGACGGTGAGTAGCGAGCTGGGGGCCGGCGCGGGTGCTGCGGACGAGGCTGCGGACGACGGTGTGGTTGTGGCCGCGGGTGTGACCACAGGTGACGTTGCGGTCGCCGCGGCTGAGAGCGCTGCCAATGACAAGCCCCTGGGCGCGCCGCGCGGCAGGCGGCCCCGGATCCGCATCTCCTGCGTGGACCAGCTGGGGCATTGCCGCTGCCACCATGGGCACAAGCCGGGTGACGTGTTCGACTTCGATCGCGATCGCGGCAAGATGTGCTCCATGGCCTGCCATGTGGGCTTTCCCTACATCGATATCCTGCGCTACGGAGGCACGGTGCCGGGCAACGCGCCGGGTACAGTCAAGTTCTGCTGCCCTGAGGTCGACACGCTCAACGTCTGGCTCGCCGAGATCGTCAAGGAATAGCTGGATTGCGCGTCGGTTCCCGTTCTGAGCGGCTCGGCGCGCGATGCGGCTGCTCGATTCGAGCGGTGGGGCATCGCGCGGTGTTCCGCTTCGACGTTGACGGCGCGCGGACCGGCCGTTCGATGCTGGTGACAGGAGTCTCCTTGGAGGCACTTGTATAAAAATGCGCCGGGTATATCCCAAAAATGAGGACCCGCGAATAGAGCGGGTCAACGGCTCTCTGAATCCTGCGCTTTTGTCATCGAACTCCGCCTGTTTTTAGCCTACCAAACAGATAGGAAATATATTCGGCGCATTTTTAGACAAGTGCCCAGAAAGGGTTTCCCCTCGATACCGATTCGGGCTGGAAACGCAGCTGGCCTGTGAGCCGAAGAGTCAGGGCAGATGAATTTAGAGTTGCTCGAGCATCGCGGTGCAGCCGTCGAGGACGTCGCGGTAGGTGGCGTCGAAGTCTCCGGTGTACCACGGGTCGGCCACGTCGCCGGGGCGGTCGGTCCAATCGAGCAGGCGGGAAATCTTGGATGCCGGGTCGCTACCAAAGATGCGGCGGAGCCCGCGGGCGTTCTCGGCGTCCATATAGACGATCTGGTCCCAATCCCCGTATTCGTCACAGCGAACCTGACGCGCCCGGTGCGGCAGCACGGGAATGCCCGCCTCGCGGAGTTTCGCTACCGTGCCCGGGTGCGGTGGGTTGCCGATCTCCTCGGTCGAGGTCGCGGCGGAGTCGACGACAAACTCATCCTCGCGCCCGGCACGGCGTACAAGCTCGGCAAACACGAAATGAGCCATCGTCGACCGGCAGATGTTGCCATGGCATATGAACAGAATCCGCTGCATAAGGCTCCTTCCCAGCGATGTTGGATAGGGGACGGGCACCAACCTAGCATCCCGGGCGAGGATCCGCGTCCAAAACCACACAGAAGACTGATTCCCAATAACGTTTCCGCAGGTCAGGAAAATGCTACTAAAGTTAAGTGTTTGATTTTGGCCGAGCTGCCGCTCCCGCTGGCGGTGGGGCAAGTGTCGGGGCCGGGGCCGTGTCGTGCCCCGGTGCGTATCGGCCTACGCCCGCTCTCGGCGCATCTCCCATCGGCCGAGCTTGATCGTCACGGCCGTGAGCGCGCATGCGACCAGGGCGAACGCGGCGCCCACGAGACCCGTGTACGCGATGCCGGTCCCGCTCACCACGGCGCCGCCCACTGCGGTGCCAAAGGAGATACCGATGTTGAACGCCATGGGTTCGATGGAGCTCGCGAGGACCATTGCCTTGGGATGACGCCGCCGCGCGACGTCCATGAAATGCGTGATGCACGAGACCGAGAACAGGTACATGAGGAGCGCCACGGCAAAGACAAAGACGAGCGCCGCGGGCATGGTCGGCCCAACCATAAAGAGTCCCGCAAGTGCCGCCGCCTGCAGCACGAAGGTCACGAGCAGCGCTTTCATGCCAAAGCGCGCGTCGATCCATCCGCCCAGGATGTTCGAGATCAGGCAGAACACGCCGTAGGCCATGAGCGTGGTGCTTGCCTCGACGGTGCCCATGCCCAGCACGTCCTCAAGATAGGGCGTCACGTAGCCGTAGAACACGTAGACGGATCCCACGCCAAACAAAAAGATCAGCATGCCGGTGATGATGCTCGGCTCGCGCAAAAGCCCCGCCTGCTCGCGGAACGTCGCCGGCTGGTCGGTCTGTCCCGTGCGCGGCATGAACGCGACGAGCGCTCCGCAAGTCAGCACAGCGAACGCCAGCACACCGTACATGGCGACATGCCAATCGAGCGTGTCGGCGATGAACTTGCCGATCGAGGTCACAAAGACCATGGCGACGGAGAACGCGCCGTACACCACCGAGATGGCGAGCGAGGTCTGCCTGACCGACAGCAACTCGGGGATATAGGTGACGCCGACGGCGAGAAGCGCGCCCGAGACGGATCCAAGAATGATCCGCGAGCAGAACAGCACCTCGAAGCCGGGCGCGAGCGCCATGACGAGGTTTCCGAGCACGAAGACGGCGCTGTACGTCACGAGCAGCTGATAGCGGCGGAAGCGCCCCGTGGTGAGCGCGAGCACCGGCGTGGCGACGGCGTAGACGAGTGCGAACACGCTGATGAGCTGACCGGCCGTGGCGAGCGGGACGCCGAGCTCGGCGGCGAGGTCGCTTTCGATGCCGATGACGACGAACTCCGAGCAGCCGAGCGCGAAGCCCAACAGCACGAGAAGCGCCAGGCAGAGCTTGGTGCGGGCGGGGGAGAGCTTTGATGCGGGCGCGGGTGCGCTGTCGGTTGCGGGTTTGGATGTGGCGACGGTCATGTCTCGGACTCCATGGATGATGGATGCGGCTGGGTTGACCCAGATGTTCACCACCCTAACACGCCCGCGCCAGCCATGCATTCGTATCGCCGCGACGTATCGTGCGTTGATCCAGCTCGTCGAGGGCAAGATCGAGGGAACCTCTCTAAAGTACGGTCTGTCGCAATGGAAATCTCTGCATTACCAGCACAAGTACGGCCAAGGCCAAAACGCGGGTGAGCATCCTGGCCGTCCCGTGCCATCGCGACGAGATCCCGACGCACGACATCGCCGCAGCGCTCGCGACGCGATTCGCGGTGCCCGTCACGGCGAGCGCCGGATTCCACGTGGAGCATGCGAGCAAGGAGGACCTGCAGCGCGCGCTCGATACCACCAAGGAGCTCATCGCGCAGCTCGAGGCGGCGGCCGAGGCGATTCTCTGCAACATGCGACCATCTTAGGGATCGACTAAATGGTAGCCGCCATCGCGTCGATTTCGCTCTTTACCTCAGTTCTCTTCCGGTCTGAACCCCAGTACTACTCAATTTTCCGTGCGGTATACGTGAGGCGGTCGCCTGCTTGGACGAGCATGGGCTCGAGCCCCTCGGCAACGCCTACGATTTCTGCTATCTGGACACCACGGGCTACGATGAGGCGCACCAGGAGGACCTCTGCTGCATCCAGATTCCCGTGGGGCTCTAACACGCAAGAAAAAAGACAGCCCCTTTGTCTTGTTGAGTTGAGTGCCCCAACATTCGGCGGAAATCCCGTCACCGGGAAACCGTCGAATGTTGGGACGCTTTTGATGCGGGCGGAGGCGCATGCTGCCGCCGGGAAAGCACGCAAAAAATGATCGGAATTCGCCTAAATGCGGATTCTTGGACATTTTTGGCGCGGTTGCCCGCAGGCATCGCGATTGCCCGCGGGTATAAGAGCGGCAACGTTTGCATGGCGAGGCCAAGGGGGCGCCCCGTATGGATATCGATAACTTCGAATGGTGGTACAGCGAGGGCGAGGACCAGGATGCCGAGCTCGATGCCGGCAACGCCCCGAAAGCCGGCGACGACTCGTCGACCGGGCGCGAGCGGACGCGCACCGAGGGCGCTATCGGCGAACATGACTCGGGCAAGCTCGTCGACGACGCGGAGCCCGGCAAGCACGTCGCCCATGATACGGCCGCCGACTCGTTCTCCCGCCTTTGGGACGAGGCTGAGGATGCCGAGGCCCAGGAAGACGCCACGGCCACGCTTGCGCAGCCGGCCGACATGTCCATCTCGCCGGCCGAGACCCCGCGCCCGAGCCACCACATCGATCCCGACGAGACCGCCTCGTTCAGCATCCTCGACGTGCCCGCCGAGGGTGCCAAGGCCCCGCGTCCCGCCCCGCGCCCCGACCTTCGCCGCACCGGTGACGCCCGTCGCCGCTCGCCGCTCGGTCCCATCCTCATCGCCTTCGTGGCCGGCGTGCTCGCCTGCGTCGCGGTGGGCGGCGTCTGGTATCACGTCACCCAGCAGTCGCAGGAGCAGGCGGCGAGCGAGATGTCGCTCGAGCGCTCGCTCAACCGCACCCGCTCCATCAAGCTCTCCATCGCGGTCGAGAGCGGGGAGTGGGATACCGACCGCGGCGACAGTCAGATGCTCATGCAGATCACGGGGCGCACGCTCAAAGGAGAGCAGGTCGATGAGCGTCAATATGTGGATTCGGACGGCATGGGCATCGAGCTCAGGCCCGGCGACTACGAGATCTCCGTCTCGGAGGAGCCCGTCGCCATCGACGGTACGCGTTTTCGCGTCTCGAAGACGATGGTGCCGGTGAGCTTCAACTCGCGTGCGGCTGACACGGTCGACACCGCGGCCAACGGAACGTTCGATCTGAGCGCCATCTCGAACCCCTAAGTGGGACAATAGCGGCGGCGCCGTGCTTTCGGCTCGGCGCGGCCATGCCATACGCAAACGGAAGGAAACCCGTATGTCCACCGTCACCACCATCAAGCGCGGCAACCTCACCGCCGCCGTCGACTCCATGGGCGCGCAGCTCACGAGCCTGGCGCTCAACGGTAAAGAGTATCTCTGGCAGGCAGACCCCGCGTTCTGGGGCAAGCACGCCCCGATCCTCTTCCCGATCGTCGGGTCCCTGCGCGACAACAAGGCGACGTCTGCCGCCGGCCCGTGCGAGATGAACCGCCACGGCATCGCGCGCATCGTCGAGCATAAGCTCGTCGGCGTGTCCGAGGACGGCAGCTCCGTCACCTACGAGCTCACCGATACGCCCGAGTCGCTCAAGGCCTATCCCTTCCGCTTCAAGCTCGACATGACCTACGCCCTCACCGGCGATGCCACGCTCACCCAGACGTTCAAGGTCACCAATACCGGAGAAGTCGACCTGCCGTTCTCCGTGGGCGGACACCCGGCGTTCAACGTGCCGGTTCCCGGTGCCGCGGACGAGGCGTTCGAGGACTATGAGCTTGCGTTTGCCGAGTCCTGGACCTGTGAGGTTCCCGTCATCACGCCCGACGGCCTCATGACTTATGAGGATTCCTACACCGCGCCCGACCACGCGGACCATATCGCGCTCACGCACGACAGTTTCGCGCACGACGCCATCGTCCTCACCGATGTCCCGGGCTCCACGCTTACCCTGCGCGGCACCAAATCGGGTCACGGCATCAAGGTCGATTTCGA
>ERZ808240.1706-NODE-1706-length-26378-cov-46.521597_pt1 | contig 26378 bp, 18 predicted proteins | sample MGYA00521084_ERZ808240 | MGnify/ENA primary metagenome ERZ808240 (study PRJEB31516, sample SAMN03275571) | gut metagenome | biome: mammalia-associated habitat; material: feces | host: Papio cynocephalus | place: Kenya | collected 2012-08-06 ... | reverse complement strand
AGATGAACCGGAAAAATAAGTCATTTGGACGGAGAAAACGGAGACGGGACAGGAATAGGAGAATGAAATAATTTATATGTAAAAGAAATCCCCCTGACAGATGTCAGAGGGATTTTTGATTGCAAGAGGATTTTTTACATTCCCTCTTTTAAGATATTGTGCTCTCTCAAAAGATCTTCGATCACGGTTCCTTTTACCTTCTTGATCAGGGCTTTCTTGGCTGCGTTGAGCGGGCCCGGAAGCGGGATCTCCAGCGGAGATTTGCCGTCCATGAGTTTTACGGAGCTGTCAAGCAGATCTCTCACATCGTAGACACTGCCCCAGACTTCAGGAACACCTCTGTCGACATGGCAGAGACCGTAAACAGCTTCCATAGCGGTACGAACGGAATACTCTGTTGTGAAGATCGTGTCTCTTGGGGTTTCAGCGAACTGTCCGAGGAATGCGAAGTTATCGCAGCCATCCGGGATAACGTCCGGTCTGTCACCTTTTCTTCTTGGCATAAAGAATGCAGTGATATATGGCATCATGGTCGGTGTGCAGTTTGCATGGTTTTCTGCCAGTTCGTCAATTTCATCTACCGGAACACCTAAGTGATACAGCCATTCTGCTGTGATCTCTTTACCGGTACATTCCTTCATCGGTTTCTTGATATAATCGCCCGGCTTGTCGGTAAACAGGCTGTAAACCCAGATGCAGACTTCGTCTTTCTTCTGCTCTCTGAACTGTCCCTGTCTGTTGATCGTCCAGCTTAAAAGCCAGCTGGAATCCTTGCAGGAAACAATACCGCCGGTTACAACATTTCCGGTTCTTGGATCTCTCTTGCAGATTTTCTTGATATAGGAAATGATCTTTTCATCACTTGTTGTTACAGTAGCGGATTCCCAGTTGGAACGGGAAATATCGCCACAGAATTTCTCAGGATGTCCGAAAGACGGATCCTGCGCTGCAATGTTCTTCCAAAGATCCCAGCAGCCACTTGTACGAACTTCCGCATCACCTACCGGTGCTTCGTTCTGGCTTCCGTAGATCGTACCTTCTGTACAGCTTCCGTTTGTAACGAATACAAGATCGTTTTCTGTCAACGGAATGCTCTGCTTCTCGCCGTTTACGAGACATTCAATGCTGGTAGCACGTTTCTTTTCGTCGTCGATATCAAATAATACATTGGTTACCTGTGTGTTAAACTGGATCTGCACACCTGCTTTTTCCAGATATTTCTGCATCGGAAGGATCAGGGATTCATACTGGTTGTACTTCGTGAACTTCAATGCGGAGAAATCAGGAAGTCCGCCGATATGATGGATAAATCTCTGGATATAAAGCTTCATTTCCAATGCGCTGTGCCAGTTTTCAAATGCAAACATGGTACGCCAGTAAAGCCAGAAATTAGAATCAAATACTTCTTCATCGAAGAAATCTTCAATCGTCTTATCGTACAGATCTTCATCCTTTGTAAAGAACAGCTTCATGATCTCCATGCAGCCCTTCTGGCTCAGGCCAAATTTACCGTCTGTATGTGCATCCTGTCCGCGATGTTCTGTCGCACGACATAAGGAATAGTTCGGATCATGCTTATTCAGCCAGTAATATTCATCCAGAACGGAGGCTCCTTCTGTTTCCAGGGACGGAATGCTTCGGAACAGATCCCACAGACATTCAAAATGGTTTTCCATTTCACGTCCGCCTCTCATGACATAGCCTCTTGTCGGATCGTTGATACCATCACAGGCACCACCTGCAATATCCATTGCCTCTAAGATATGGATATTTTTGCCGGGCATCTGGGCATCTCTGACAAGGAAACAGGCTGCTGCCAGTGCACCAAGTCCGCTGCCTACGATATATGCGGATTTATTTTCAATGCCTTCCGGCTTTTCCGGACGGGCAAATGCTTCATAATTGCCGTTCGTATAATAAATACCTTTGCTGTTTTTCTCATGCATGCCACGCTCTGTATTGCGGTAGTCTGCAAGTTCCTGCTGCTGTTTTCTTGTCTGCTTTACTGTCTGTGCTTTTTTCTTTCTGCTGGCGGCAAATACACCTGCTGCTCCTGCCAAAGCGACTGCTGCTCCTAATTTTGCATTTTTATTCATAATAAATTCCACCTTTCTGTCTTGAAATTGGTTTGCCTGTTCTCTTTTCTTTGTTCATTTTCATTAGTTCAGGAAATCGTCTTCATCTATGATCATCGCATCCTCCTCCCGTTTCATCGTTCTGACTGTACTTTGTACAACAAATAAATTTAATGCACCGTCTAAGATCAGATTGATTCCGATCAGTCTGGTGATCACGCCACTTGTCTGAAATGGCATGGCAAACAGTAAAATACCGAGAATACATACAATAATGGCGATCAGTAAGGTTACCCACCAGTTCTGGAATCCAAACTTTTTGGACTCAAATGCTGTCTGCATTTTCAGCGCCGCATCGATCAGAAGAAAGATTCCGATGCAGATGGAGAAGATCTGGATTGTTGCCCAGGAACGGATCACCATGATAAGTCCGAATATAATGGAGGCGATCCCAAGTCCCAGATCATACTGAAACGCCAGTTGAAAAATGTCTTTTGAAAAATAGCCGTTCAGCTTGACAAGCCCGAATAAAATAAGGAAAACACCGCACATTTTGCAGATCGCACCAAGTGCCATATGCGGCCAGATCAGAAGGACTGCTCCAACAAGGATCAGGCAGATCGTCAAAATACTATAGGAATTTTTAATTGCTTTTAAGCTTTTCATATGTTCCACTCCCTTTTTGTTTTTCTATACTATACTGCCCGGTTTTCAGGATTTCTATGGACAAAAAAAGGACAATGTCTGATTTTTAGACACTGTCCTTTATTTGTCTGATTTTTGTTCTTTGATACAGCTTTCGATCATATCACGGATCGTTGCCTGAAATGATACAGACAGACGATACATCAGGTCATCCCTGCTCGGCGGAAGTCCTTTTTCGATCCACTCCAGCGTATTACCAATGATCGCATGGCTGTAAAAAAGCGTGATGTAATGCTTATCGCTTTCTGTCAGGTCATAGCCTGCTGCCTCTTTTTCCACATATCTGCCAACACAGTCCTCTGCGATCTTGCTCAGATATCCTTTCAGAATATCTCCCTTTTTGGACTGGTAAACATGAAAGACCGCCTTTTTATTGGCAAATACGATCTGAGAGCATCTGACGATCTCCTCATAAAAGGAAGCTCCTTCATTCACATCCTGGACAGATTTCTCCTCCTCATTCTGAAATACCGCATCAAGCACATCGTAAATATCCTGAAAATAATAATAAAAGGTATTTCTGTTGATCTCACATGTTTCACAGATATCCTTTACCGTGATCTTATCAAGCTGCTTTATATTCAGTAATTCGAGCAGGCAGTTCATGATCGCCTGCTTTGTAAATTTTGCCATAGCATCACCTGTAGAATCTTATTCCTTTTTGCCATGCCTTCTTCTGACCTGTCTCTGGATTCTGGCATGTTCCTTTTTTTCCACTATCTTATCTACATCTTCCTTGGAGATCAGCTTCATTGTCTTGATGACAAATACGCTTTCCGGATCACAGACGTTTTTCCGGATACGGATCTTTCCTTTTAAATAGCCGTGCTTTTCGCAGTAGGAAACGCTGTAATAATGCTTTCCGTTTGGCGTAAACCACCGGATCTTTTTTCTCGCTGCTTTATCACAGATATAGCATCTGGTAGATAAAACCTCTCTGTCTTCCATTGCCTTTGCCTTATCAGGAAAGCTTCTGGAAATATATTTACTATAGCTGGGAAATACCTTGTGGATCTCCTCTTTTTTGCTTTTTGGAAGCTGGTAGGTATCGTAGGAACAATATTCCTCGATATCCGGCGGAATCTTCTGCAACACCAGCGCAGTATAATAAGCATCACTGAATGCCCGATGGAACGGAATATCCTTTTCGATCTGCAGACTGTCTACCGCATATTCCAGCGTTCTGCCAACCTTTTTGTTTTCAAAGGCGATCCCAAACAGCTTCTGGATATCAAGAAAGCAGATCGGTCCTGCTGCCAGAGGCGGCATCTGATAATATTTCATATTTCTCTGCAGCTCCAGAAGATCCAGAGATCCCCAGCTGCAGAAGATAAAGTCTTCTCCGCACCATGCAAAAAATTCTTCCACAACTTCTTTGAACGGATCACCACTGCGAAGCTCCTTCATATTCATATGCAGCATATCTTCTATGATATCAGGCATTTTCTTGTAAATGGCCGGTCTGATGATCTTTTGAAACTGCCCTATGATATTTTTGTGTTCATCAAGCTTGATCGCTCCGATTTCTATGATTTCAAACGGAATCTCCTCATGGCTGCTTTCTTTTTTCCCGGCAATTCCCTGATTCCATTCGAGGTCAAATACAATATAATCCATAATGATCCTTATTTGAAATACTCCATGAGTTTTGCCAGCTCCTCTGACACATCACTTACATGACCTGTTGCTGTGTTCATCTGATCTATTGACTCTGCTATATTCGTGATATTTGCGGAAACTTCCTCATTGCTTGCTGCATTTTCTTCGGAAATGGCGCTCAGGTCATTGATATTTCCGATGATCGCCTGTTTAATTTTATCAAGCTGTTCTGCCTTCTCGCTGATCCGTGAAACCGCTACCAGGTTGTCACTGATCGTCTGACTGAGTATCTCAAAGCTGTTCTTTGTTACCGTGATGTCTTCCTGCTCTTTTCCGATCAGTTTCTTCACTTCATTGACAAGTGCAACACTTTCGTTTGACTTCTCAAAAATGTTGTCCGCTACCTGCTTGATCGCGTCTGCGCCCTGCGCACTCTGCTCGGAAAGCTTCTTGATCTCATCCGCAACAACGGCAAATCCTCGTCCTGCCTGTCCTGCTCTTGCTGCTTCGATGGAAGCATTTAAGGATAACAGGCTTGTCTGCCCTGTAATATCCATGATCAGATCAACCGCTTCGTTAATAGAAGAAATTGCCTGATTGGTCTCTTCGATCTGTTTTGTGATCTTCGTTACAATATCCGCAGACTGATGAGAACTGTCCAGAACAGTTTCGATCGATCTTGTCGCATCATCATTCGCCTGCTCCATATGCCTGGAATTTTCGCTCAGCACCTGTACATCCTGATCGATGTCCGTAATCGCATTGCCCATATCCATGGATTTTGTATTGACATCCTGCACATTTTCAGCCAGCGTTACCGCCGTAGTCGATAATTCTTCCATTGCCTGACTGATCTGCTTTGTACCATCATTACAGAAATCCGCCCGTTCGTTCAGCGCAGAGGTATCCTTCTGCAGATTAAGCACATGTTCATTTACACCGGAAACGATATCATTCAGCTTTTCCTTTAAAATCCTGGAAGCACCGATCAGTTTATCCGTTTCTGCGATCATGGAAGAACCGGGGATCTCATCGGAAATGTTACCGTTTGCAATGTTTTCAATATCGGAAGCCGTCTTTGCCAGCGGCTTGCGGATCACTCTTGCCATCACGATCAGAACAACTAAATAAAACACTGCAAGAACCAGTGCGATCACCACAAAGCTGAGGATCAGCCCACTTTTTGCACGGTTTACAACTTCTTCTTTTTCGCCGGCAAATGCCATACCGATCACTTTACCGTCATCTGAACTGACCGGCGTATAATATACATAGTATTTTGTCCCTGAAATATCTACATTATCAGCCTGATAGTCTTTTCCAGACTGAATTGTTTTCCAGATATTTTCCGCCGCTTTTGTTCCTTCGACTCTGTTTCCGCTCTTATCCTTAACCGATGTGATATAGCGCGTATCTCCTTCAAAGAAAGTCAGCTCTATTTCATCTTTCTGCAAAGAATCAATGAACTCGTAACTTACATCATCTTTCTCCAAAATATTTTCCCGGATATCCCACTCAAAATACTTTTCCACTGAGATGGCACATGCCCTCAGGCGGGAATATGTACTGTCTTCCAGCTCCTGTTCCATTTTGTTTGCGGTAAAGATCGTCAGGATCAAAATCACCGTAAGCAGCGGAACGCTGCCGATCAGAATGATCACCCGTAAAAAGTTTAATCTTTTTTTTGCAACATTTTTTCCCGTTTTCATACACAAATCAAAAGATCAAAAATCTTCTTTCCCCTTTCTGTATTTTGTTTTCTTATTATAACATCACGTCTTTTATTAGAAAAGCCCTTACTGCTGTTTTACTGGTTTACAAAATCCTTTATTTTTTCCCGTTTATCGATCTGCAGCTTTTCCAGAATACCGGAAACATAATGTTTCACTGTATTGACCGACAATCCCATATGCTGCGCGATCTCCTGATTCGTCCAATCCCGGCAGGCAAGCATGGCAATGGAAAATTCCAGAGGCGTCAGCAGATCCGTCACATCCCTGTTCATCTGGGAATTGTGGATCTTCATCCAGCCACGGCTGAACGCAATGATCCCATCTACCAGCTTTTTATAAATTTCCGGTTCACTTTTCCGCAGACAGACTTCCAGAACGCCCTGCAGCAGACCATGATATTCTATAAACGGCTCAAAAAGTCCGTCTTTTCCAGCAAAAGAAAGTGCTTTTTTTACCGATTTTATTGCTTCCTCCTGCTCCTTTTGATTGATCTGGCACATGGCCGCAATACAGTTCAAATAGATAAACGGGATCGGATAGACCGCATCTGCCATCAGCATTGCAGTCTGTACGACCCCTTGTGCTTTCAGATATTCTTTTTTTAAATACATGCCATGTGACAAAATACTGATCGCAAACAGCCTTTGTCCTACCGGCAGATCAGAAATACAGCCCTCTAAAGCCGGCATTTCCTTTTCTGTTTCGATATGCAGAAAAATATTGATCAGGTAATAGGCAAATATACAGGAAGATTTTATTTCTGTATCTGCATTTTCTTCCAGTGCTTTTTGCAGGCATTGCTTTACATCCATGCGTGCTGCCTGTGCTTCCTTGGCATTTCCGAGTGTCAGATTTGCGAATACATACAGCATATCCGCCGAAAGGCGCAGCATCAGATCATCACCTGCCAGATATTTTTTAACAATCTTCACACAGCCCCGGGCATCCGCTGTAAAATAGCAGGCTTCCGCACGTGCGATCTCCGCTGATTGTGTATCTTCTATCAGGTCAATCGCCTCTTTCATTTTTCCGAGTTCAAATGAACTTCCGACCAGAGGCAGAATCGTTCTTCCCTTTGCAAAGTGCAGCTTTTCCATTTTGCATTCTCCTCCACAAACATTTTCATAACTTTCATTATAGCATGGAAAGATAATGTTGCAACCTTACGCAGACAGATTCTCTTTATTGGTCAAGTGATTTTTACTCCTTTTTATTGTTTTTTCTCTTTTTTAACAAAATAATCAACCATATTATGATACCTGCAGTCAAAAGCAGCAGAAGGATCCACCAGAAGCTGAAGTGACGGGCAGATACCTCTGATTCGTTTTCAATAGCTCCATCCGCTGTACTAGGCTCTCCCTGCGATACGGATTCCGATGTCTGCCCTTCTGATTCCTGTCCGGTCATTTTTGTACTTTCCTGTTCCTGATCGCTGATTTCTGTAGTTTCCTGTTTTTGTTCCGCATTTTTAACGGTATTTTGTTTTTTCGATGCCTGCGTTGTCTTTGCTGCCTGTGATGTTTTTGCTGCCTGTGATGGCTGCTGCGTTTGTTGTGAGGTCTGTGGCTTTTGTGTTGTCTGCGGATCTTTCTGCGAGACAACTTTTGTTTCAATCGTGATCACCTGATTTTCACAGACCTTGGAGAGCTTTAACGTTCCTTTTTTCAACTTTTTTGTTACATCTTTTCCGTTTAACAAAACACGCTTTATCACATAACCGTCTTCCGCAGTGATCTTGAATTTCGGTTTGGAAAAACGGGGTACGGGGTAAGCATCACTCAACCCCTTATCACCTTCTACATACTGTACTGATGCATGCTCCGCCTCGATCGAAACCGTATGTGTTTCCGGAACCGTTGTTCCGATCTCACTCTGGGATGCCCGGGTCTGCATGGGCATAAGCGAACTATTTTGATCCACATAGGATATAGTAAATGTGACTGCCGTCTTATAGCTTCCGCCTCTTGCTTTATTCCAGTCCGCCTTTTTAATTGAAATGGTCAGATCCGTTTTTTCTCCTGCCTTTGTGTATTTCTGGCTCTTAAATTCCTTTTTCCCCTTTAAGATCCGGTAGGGAATTTTAGATTTCGGATGCTTTTCATTTACCAATGCAGAACTGGCATTCATTTTTACCAGAATACATTTATTTTCTTCTAAAACAGCTTCTTTTACTTCTATTGTTCCATAATCCGATTTTTCTGTCAGAAACGGAACCGTCGCATCGGATGGGATCACAACTTCATAGGAAGGATCTATCTGATAGCCCACATTTGTTTTATCCGGTGCTTTGGCGGAAACTGTCATGGCAGATATGGCAAATATCAGCAGTACTGTCAGGATCAGAAATTTTTTCTTCATCTTTTTCCCCCTTTTATTGTGCAACAAGAACGGTCTCCACATCTGCTCCGTTCATTTCACTTCCATCTGTCAGAGATGTCGTTGTAATTCTGATCACGGCCGGGTATTCACCTTTTTCCAGTGCATGGGATAAGGTAACATCCGTGATCGCCTTTCCCGGTTCTACCAGTTTTGAGGTATAGATTGTTTCTTCCCCTTCTGTCAGGACAATTTCGAATGTAAAATAACAAGGATTCCCTTCCGGATTTTTCAGATTCATCGTAACATCCTTTGTATCTGCCGAGATGGTGATCCTCGGATAACCCGGAATACGGATTCCTTCCGGTTTTTCCCGGATCATATCTGTCTGCACCTTTGCATTTTCATCCAGATCCGGCGAAAATGCCGGATCTTTGCTATCCTGTTTCACCAGAAAGTAGATGACAACTGCTACAATTACAACCACGAATATACCACCCGCTATTATCAGATTTCTTTTTTTATTTTTCATATTCTACCCTTCATTTGCTTTTATTTCTCTAAATAGGTTACCTTAAACAGTATATTATCCAGATTGTACTCATCATCGCCGCCACCGTTTGCATCAAACTCGATCCAGAAATACTCCACATCTGTCCGGTCAAGCACATAAGAGAAATATTTGGTGATCTTTCTGTCAAGCAGATCGGAAGATTCTGTCTGCCATGAAACTTCTTTTCCGCCTTTTGGTTTATATCTCAGACGCATGACTGCATAACCGTCTTTTACCATATGCACATTGTACTGCACTTCCACTTTGACCTTCTTGAAATTTTTGCTGACAACATCCAGAGACATGTTATCCATATTCATCACATAGTCCGCGCCTTTTCCGAGTCCGTAATCTCCCGTTACTTTTTCTTTTTCCTGTTTTCCGTCCACATAGAATTTAAAGGAGATCTCTTTATTTTTCTTGTCAGTGATATTGTAAGTGTTTGTGCTCTTTGACGGTGTATACAGATATTCCCCGTTCGGCTTCCAGTTTGCCTTCAGTGTAATATCTTCCGCATCGCGCAGGATAAAACTCTTTTCGGATACTTCATAGTAGCCAAGATTCTGTTTCTTATCATTCGTTTTATCCCATCCGTCCAGTACATAGCCCCATTTATGGCGTTTACTGTCATTTGTGCTGACCTGTTTGATATCCACTTTCGATTCAAAATCATGACTATCATATTCTTTGTATAATTTATCCAGGTTGTAATCGAAGTAAACACGGTACTGCTTCGGCGTATAAACCGGATACAATGTCATATTCCTTTCCACACGCTGCATCTTATGTCTGTTACTGTAATCATAATCCGGATGTTCCAGACTTGTCGTCCAGCAGTAGAATTTATATCCTTTTGGTGCTTTTTTGCATGCTTCCAGCTTTTTGGTCTCAAAATAAGTGATCTGCATATCATCCATGCCAAGTGCGACTTTATCCGATGCAAAGCTGATCGTATAAGTGATCAACTTCCAGTTTGCCTTAAAATGACGCTTTCCAAAAGAGCCTGTTGGTATGGTCACATCCTTTACAAGACCTTCTTTGCCATCTTCGCTCCAGCCTAAGAATTCATAATGGCTCTTTGTCGGGCGGTTTAATACGATCGTATTGCTTTCATACGTATAGGATGTCGGATTGTAATACTCTTTTCCGCCATCCAGATCATAGGTGATCTGATATACTACCGGCTCAAATACCGCTGTCAGGTTCACATCCTTTGCAGGCATTGTCTGCGGTATTTCTCCACTCCAGTTTTTAAATGTATAATACTCTTTTTCCGGATCTGCCGGGCGGCTGATCGTCTGTCCGTATTGATATGTCGCACCCTTATCATCATTACCGACCATAAAAGCAATATGGTAGGAATTGATCTTCCACTGTGCAGTATAGGTCACATCATGATCGGGGATCGTATCCTCTACCTTGCTGTCCCAGCCTGTGAAAGTATATCCTGTTTTCTTTGGAACAGGCACTTTTATCTCGCTGCCATAATAGTTGTTCTGTACAACATCACTTTCTCCGTTATCCAGTCGGAATTTAACCGAATATCTGTTTCGGGTGTAATCAAACGTGTATATGTTCTGAGCCTTATCCGCCCGGATCTGTACCGGTTTCAGCTCAGGCGCCGTAAAGCCTTTTGTGAGTGCAGCATCTTCAATTCCTTCCGGCGTTACAAACGCATCGATCTGTGCTTCTTCGTTTATGATCTTGTAATTTACATATCTGCCGTTCAGATTCTGGATCCGGTAGATCAATGTATAGGAACACATATCAGGGATCCATTTCACATACAGGGTCAGATCTCTGTCCGGCATAACACCGCTGAACGGCTGTGTATAAGCCGCATCCTCGTACCAGCCCCCAAACAGATAAGCCTTTCTTGCCTGTGCAGGTAATTTGCTGCCACATTTCTTCTCTTCTGTCACATCCTCCACGGAAGTCCCGTCCGCGCAGACTATATCATGCACTGTCAGCGTATGTTTGCTGCAATCGTAGTAATACCGGATCACAAGTCTGTTATCCGGATCCCCTGTTACTGTGCCCTGCTGTACATCCGGTTTTGTATAACCTTCATACTGATTAACAGCCGGCTTTACGGTAGAATCCGTATCTGCATAACCATATCTTTTTTCTGCCAGATCATATGTGCCCGTTTCTGCATTTTCCTTATAATGCTCAACTATATATGCGGTCTTTACTACATCCCATTTTGCATATAAAATCAGATCCGATGCAGGCATTGTATCCGGTTTGTAAACGGTCTGCAGTGCTTCGTCCGTATACCAGTCCGCAAAACTGTATCCGTTTCTGTAGACCGGCAGTGCATCCAGAATATCCTTTAAAGGTGTTCCGTATGTTACCATCTGTTCCGTGCTCTGCTCACAGGTTCCGCCGTTTAAGATATAATTGATCCGATACTGCTTTCTCGGATATGCATAAATGATACGGTTATTTTCCACAGAGCCCTGCACAAGTGTATGGGTCACCGGTTCCACATCTTCATATCCTTCCGGTGCTTTTGTCTCCGGTGTTACTACATCTTCCGGATCTCCGTACAGGTTTTCCGCCAGATACAGACGCCTGCTGCCATCAAGCTGTATCAGATAATGCAACACCTGATAAGACTGTTTGCCGTTTACCCATTTTCCATATAAAGTCAGGTCTTCATCAGGCATGGTTGCTTTCGTGTACTGATTTTCAAATCCTGCATCCGTATACCAGCCCGCAAACGCATAACCGTCTCTTACCGGATCTGCAATCGTAATATCTTCACCGTATTTTTTCTGGGCGGTTATTACATTTGCCCCTGTCACATCATTCGTATCGTACTGATAAGTCAGCGTATGTGTGTTGATCTGATACGTATAATAAATATTCGGATCATACGGATCGATCTGAAAACTCGTCAGTCTTGAACTTTCATCAAAAGTATATCCTTCAAAGCTCTTTACTTCCGGCGGCTGCACGACACTGTCTGCCAGACCGGTATAGGTTTCTGTATAAGAGTCTATCTGACTGGTTCCATCCAGGAAATTGTAAGTTACATAGTATGGAATTTCATCCGCAACCCACTTTGGATAAGCAACCAGATTTTTCGCAGGCATGGTTTCATATGTGAAAGGCCTCGTAAGAGCCTGATCTTCATACCAGCTTTCCACATGATAGCCCAATTTGCCACTGGCAAGCTCTTTCTCTTTTGGAACAGGGATCTGTGCTCCGTACTGTACCGTATATGGAATAAGCTCCGTCTCACTCCGGTACCACGCCATGGTATAATCGTTCCGGTCATACCGATACTCAATGACGAGTGTTCCAGCACCATCCGGATCCACTGTTACTTCTTCCGTACATACGGCAGGAGACGCAAAACCTTCATAGGATTTTACCGCAGGAGAAACCGAAGTGCCCGCAAGTGCGGTAAATACCTCTTCTTCTACAAGTGTATACGTAGATTCCTCACTTTCCGGAACCCCATATTCATTCAATATCTGCGGATTTTCCTGATAATGTCTGACTGTATAATTTACCTGCATGCTTTCCCATTTTGCGTACAATGTGATGTCATGTGCAGGCATTGTATTGTCAAACTTCTGTTTATAATCTGCATCCAGATACCAGCCAAGGAATCTGCAGGCTTCTCTTTCCGGTGTTGCGGTCAGAAGTTTTTGTCCCGGCCTTGCGGTAAATGTCGCTTCACTTTCTGCCGGCAAAGCAGCATCCGGTGCCTGCAGGTCATAGGTTACTGTATACTGTCTCAGATCATAGAAAACATGCAGTTCCAGACTTCCGTCAGCCTTGATCTCACCGTTTGGCAGTGTATTGTTTCTCAGCTGATAAACAGCCGGATCATAAGCACCCGCAGGAGCTGTAACGGTCTGCCCTGTCTCTCCGGTCAGATACTGTATCTCATGTAAAACATAGCCGTCTCCGTTTTCTTCCCCGACATAATATTTCACCGTATAACCAATGCCAGACCGTGGACTCCATTTAGCAAAATAAGTCACATCCTTTGCCGGTACATCCTGTGGGATCTCTTCTACAGCCGTATTTCCTTCCCTGATCCATCCATCCAGATCATAGCCCGGCTTATAAACCGCAGGAACAGGCATCATCGTGCCATAACGATAAGAGCCTGTAGAAACAACCTCATTATCTGATCGATAGGTTGCTGTATACTTTGCTCTCGGATAATAATATTCAATGAGTGTGCTGCCATCCGCTTCTACAACCGCTGATCTGACCGCCGGTATTTCATAGCCTTCGCGCATCTTTGGCTGCGGGCTGACCGTAGAACCTGTCAATGCGGTTTTCTTTTCCACACCATCTTCAGGTACTTCATATACACCGTTTGCACCCTGCAGATACGTCTTTACCGTATAAGAAACACTGGCAGGTGTCCATTTCGCGTAGACAAGCCTATCCTGATCAGGCATTGTGGCAGGAATGGTATAAGGCTTTGTCAACGCCTCATCTGTATACCAGCCTGCAAATGTATAACCCTGTTTTACCGGATCTGCAGGCTTTTTAATAGTTGTTCCGTATTTCTGGTCGAGCGGCGTTACATAAGAACCTCCATTGCTCATAAAAGCGAGAACATAGCCATCGCGCAGCATATCCCAGTGCAGTTTCACTTTTTTCTGAAACGGCTTTGTATTAAATGTGCCCGGCTGATTCTTCCATGTAACGATCATCTCACCGTCCACCGATTTTGCCGCTCCCGGATCCACTGTAACGAGGTTCGTCTTCGGATCATAAGAAAAGGCATCATTTGTCATCGTGATCACAAAATACTGATCACTGTCATCTTCATAGATCTTTTTGAAATATTTTCCATCGTCCAGACCCTCTTTCATATCCATATAATTCATGGTAAAGAAATCATCCGGAATACGCATTTTCTTCATTTCATATTTCAGATTGCATTCCATGTCCGCCGTATCTGTAAAATCGAGCACATTTTCCAATGTACCGGCTGTATATAACGGCCACATGGCTTCAAATAGTGTCGGCGAGTAAGTAAACGCATTGGAAAGCGCCTGCGCCCGGAATTTGATATCCAGATATATACCGACCTCCAGATAAAGCGCTCCGATCGCCCTTGTGTTTCTTCCGCTTGAGGCGGTATATTTCAGGATATAATACAGATAGCCCCAAAGCTGCACATAACCGCCAACTTCCGCGGAAAGTCCCACACTCGCCAGCTCCGTTGACAAAAGCCCGACGCGGATCGTCAGTCTGACGCCTGCTTTGACACCGATCGTTCCCATGGCATATGCGGTAAATTCATACTGCTCTTCTGTGATATTGATCGTATCACTCGTTGCTTTCCTGCCCTTTACCTGCAGACAGAACACATAACGCTTGGCGTTTTTATACCAGAATGTCATACCGATCGAAACATTGACTTTTGTCCAGACAACAAAATCCAGTTCGATCGCAATATCGATCACCAGAAGTATACGGAAATGCTGTTCCGTGATCCGCTTGGTATAGATCTCGACCCATTCTCCATCATCCTCTAACAGATCCGCATAACGCGCTGCCAGGGATTTTGCAACAGAAATCTGTTCATTGCCTCCGGTATTGGCATCCACATCGTCTTCATCCGATCTGCCCAGATTTGCCATGAAAGGCGCCTTGTCGGATATATACCCACTTCCGTTCTCCATCATATCTTCGAGCTCGGAAACGATATTTTCTACATCATTCGCCAGCTTCTGCTTCTTTTTATATTGCGATATCGAAGTACCGCTGCCGCCGGCTGTCGGATAAAGCAGGTAATTGTTTGCCTGCTCCGTCTTAAAATTGATATCCAGTCCGATCCCCGTATATTCGTACAGATCCAGAGAAGCTGTCACGCGGTAATCCGCAATATAAGGGAAAATACCCCATACCTTCCATACTGCTTCCCCATCTACATGGACCGCAACACGTACTTCCTGTTCAAAGGTTGCTGTAACAGTGATCGTAAAATCCGCATAACGCGCTACATGAAACGTGATCGGAACTGTAATTTCCAGTCCCAGATGGACACCACTTTCATTTCCGTCGAAATGACGCAGCTTTGTATCCAGATCGGCTTTGACCTGCGGGCGTCCCACTTCCACACGCTTTTTCGCAGAACCCGGTGCTGTCAGCTCTTCTATATCATCCGCTCCTGAAATTTCCACATTTGCTTTCAGTTCTTTTCCCAGCTCTTTTTCCAGTTCGGCAAATGAATCCGTGCGCAGCGTCATTTCTCCGATCTGCTGTGCCACATCATCTGCAAATCCGCTTGCCACCGCCTGTGCTTCCAGATTACTTTCCAGTGAATGTGTATTCGTATCATCCAGCAGATCTTTTCCGTCAACAGGCTCTGTTGTATAAACATCCATGGCAGCTTTGACATCTTCCCATGTCTGCGGCTGATAAGTAATGATATACTGTCCATCTGACAAAAGGACACTTGTGATCTTTCCGTAAGAAAGCGTGCTTTGATCATTCCGGTCGGTATACAGAGCCAGAAAATCTCCTTCATCCACTGTCGTATCGGCAGAAAGCACAGAATTCTGGCTGACGCTGTCAGTGAAAGTCAGTTCCGACAGATCAACCGTCACACTGTTATTTCCCGGATCACCGTCCTGATCTTTTGTGATATCCAGAGGCAGGACATCCGGCATAAAAAGCACATCCTCTGTCTTTGATCCACGGTAAGTATACTGGTTCCCGTTCACACCCGTGATCTCAAAGAAGGAAATATCACTTCCGTCGGCAGATGAAGACACCTCATCCATTGTCGGAATGACATCTCCCGCGTAGACTGCGATCTGATCGCCCAATTTCAGCTTTTTGTCTGTATAGGTAAAGCTGCCGGTTGTTGTGCTTCCTTCACTCCTGACCGATCCGTCCAGCCCAAGTGTCATTGTTGCAATGGAAACAGACTGTGCACTTTGTCCGTTCACAGTCAGATTGGATAACTCTTTTACATTGATATATTTCAGGTTCGGATTCAGGGAAACATTTTTTACTTCATCTTTATGGATGGAAATCTCATACTCACGGATCGATGTATCAAACCCCGTAAAGTAAAGATCTTTACTATCCAATAACAGTCTGTAATTGGAACCCTCTTTCCAGCCGTTTTCCTTGCTGATCGTATACGTATTGTTTCCTGCGGCCGATAGATGCAGCGTGATCTCTTCCGTAAAATCACTGATATTTTTCAGCGTACAGGCGGCTAAGATCTCATCCGGACTCATAGCACCGCTCTGATCCGTCACCTGAATCACCAGAGAAGCACCGTCTACATCAATGGCACGTGCAAAAGCAGCGATTGCATGTGACTGGAATGCCTGATCTTCAGTATAAGCCGCATACAATGTGGTATCGCCCAGCAGGCGGTCCGTTGTTGCAACATATCTGGTGCAGCCTTCATCATAACACCAGCCAAGAAATGTATAACCGGACTTTATGGCGATCGGCAGATCACTAAGGGAAGTGCCCGGCGTGAGTGTCTCTTCCTCAAAGGATATTAGATTGCCCGGATTTTTCGGATCATCCTTAAAACCGCCGTTTGCTTCATAATGGAGCGTATAACCTGGGCTTTCATGACCGATCTCAAAGGTTAGTGTATCCTGATATTCTCCCGCTGCCTGTGGATCTTCCGTTATCTCACAGACATATACTTTTTCCTCACTTTTCCGGGTCGATGTCAGATTGATCACAGGCACACCATTTTCCGGTATCAGCTTTGTATCTTTTTCTTTCAGCTGATAGGAAAGCAGTGTATTATGATTTTTCAGATTCCAGTTATTTTCCGAATTGACCGAAACCTTTACGACTTCCTGCTCATACAGACCGTCCGCCTCTCCGCTCAGTTTCAGCTCAGAACCATCCGCTTTTACATACGCCGGAATATCCACATAATAATAAGGATCCGTCCATTTTGCATAAAGAACCAAAGAGCCTGTATAAGATGTGTCTATCTTTGTAACAGCCTCTCCTCTTAATTCTTTATTATCATACCAGCCTGCAAAAGCATAACCCGGATTACTTACAACCGATTCATCAGGCAGCTTACTTACGGGATAAGCAGAAGGTGCCTGATAGCCTTCTATGAAAGAACCGCCGTTTAAGGCAAAATCCAGGGTTTTTTCTTCTTTACCTGCAGATGTTGTATCACATGTGATTTCTGAAGAATCTGTTTTATTTTCTGCAGATTGTTTTGTCCCATGCTGCGGACTGACCTGCGAAGCTCCTACCGGAACCTGCAATACAGATGCGAAAAGTGTTACACTCAGCAGGTAACACAGGAATTGTTTTCCAAAGCGTTTTTTCATCTATTTTCCCCCACATACTCTATCTTATGCGTATCATTCAAAACAGATAGCTATTTCTACTATTTTATCAAAACGCTTTTTCCTGTAACATGCTCCTTTTATGCCAAAAAAGTGCCCCTTCCTGAAAAGGGGCACAAAAAGAATACTCTTAATTATTGTTCACTTCTTAATTTCTGATTGACCTTTTCTACATCAAGTTTGTAATAAAGGACTAAGATGATCACTGTAATGATCAGTGGAATGCCTGCAAACATGAAGGATAACATATTGGTGCAGGATGCGCTCTGTACTGCTGCTGTTGCATCGTAATGGGAAGCTGCCAGCAGCCAGCCGCTGATAGCGGAACCAAGTCCGTTACCTACCTTCATACCGAATGAAGTGCAGGAATACATGGAACCATCCATTCTCTTTCCCGTCTTTAAGTAAGTGTACTCAGAAGCCTCAGATACCAGTGCATTGAATGTACCACCGAGTGTACAGCAGGTAAGGGAAACCAGTCCGTACATCCATACAACAACAGGCGCGTTACCCTGCATAACAAAGATCAGATAAATGGCACGTACGATCACATTTAAGATAAAGCAGCCTACATTTAAAATCCTGATATTTTTCAGTTTCTTTACAAGTATAGGTGCTGCGATCAGACCAAGTACATTTGCTACGGAAAAAACAGATATCATCTTTCCGAATAAACCTGCATCTCCGCAATTATATGTGAAGTAATAGATAGCTGCTCCCATGGAAACACCTGTCATCAGATAAAAGAGCAGATAGATCATGGTCAGCATATCAAAATATTTATTTGTTACAAGTGTTTTCAGGGTTTCGATCAGACCGATTTCTTTCTGAACAGTACCTTCTTCTTTTGCCTCCTTATATGCCTCATTGATTTCTTCTTCCGGAAGCTCTTTTACGGATAATACGGAAATTGTGTTTACAACAAGACCAACCAGTGCAAAGATGATCGCTGTTGTTCTCCAGCCTGCATTTCCGCCGCCAAACTTCTCTACCATAACTAATGTAAAATTGGAAACCAGAAGATTTCCGAGTGTAGAACCGATAAAACGGAAAGTTCCCATCTGTACACGTTCCTGGCTGTTTTTCGTGATCAGAGAGGTCAGTGCAGAGTATGCAATATTATTTGCCGTATAGAAGATCGCATTTAACAGCGTATATGCAATGAAGAAATAAGCATACTGCAGTTTGGAACTCATGTTCATAGGAATCGCAAATAATGCGATCAATGCAATGGCATTACCGAAATAAGACCAGAACATCCATGGTCTTGCCTTACCGAATTTGGAATGTGTTCTGTCGATCAGACTACCGAACAGAATATCTGTAACACCGTCCAGCAGCTTGGAAACCAGGATCAATGTACCGATAATACCTGCATCCATTCCAATCGTATTTGTCAGATAGATCATGACAAAGCTGGAAATCAATCCATATACCATATTGGCAGCAAAATCACCGCCGCCATAGCCTACTTTATTATATAATTTCAAATATTTTTTCTCTTCCATAGTACTGTCTCCTTTTTATCGTAAATTCCAGGTTGCTGCTTCTGCTGTTGCAAAAGGTCCGGGTACTGCTTTCAGGCTTCTGTGATTGCCAAAATAATCACGGTCGAAGGTGATCGTACTGCCATCCGGATTTTCAAATCTTTCCTCCGGCTCAAATGCCTCACCCAGTACATCACTGTCAATGATTGAAGTTGTATAATTGCCAAGTACTTCATATACATTCGTCTGAAGTGTATACTGTCCATCTTTTTCCACCAGATTGACGTATACTTTATCGTCTGTATTGACAAAATGATCGGCTTCTTTCTTGAAAGCTACAGCTCCGTTAAAATATGCATTTCCGTTGATCCAGACCGGTAATTTGCCGAAATGGTAGTCCTGCATCACAAACATATTCGGTTCCGGATTATCCAGTTCAAACGGAACGATCCATTCATCATAAGTCGGGAAATCATCAAATACGCCTGTCCCCTGTACCTGATTATCTATCATGATAAAGCCCATATCTTCTTTTACTTCTTCCGGTTTTACCGGCCAGTTCTGGATAAAAATATTATTATAAACCCGGTCGTCTCCATGCAGAAATGTCATCATACCTGCCACCTCTGTTCTATGCGGAATATGATATGGTGTATATCTTGGTGCCATTGTTCCGTTCTTTAATGGCATATCGGAACCGCTTCCGATAGAACTCATCGGTCCAAGACAGAGATTATGTACCACTGCACAGCCCTGTGATGCCAGTTTCATGGAAAGCTTGGACAGACAGATATTATGATCGATCAGAGTCGGTCCGTGGCTGACTTCTACAAAAATATCACAGCTTCCCATTCCGCCCGGTACTAACGGGATATCTTCAGATGGCGCATGATTGTCATGGAACAGATTTTGTGTGATCCGTGTTCCCTGCGCTTCCCAGTCACACCAGATACCCATCGTACAATGATGGAAATGATTCCGGCGTATTGTCACATCGATCGCTGCATGCATCTTGATGCCTGCTACTTCTGCACCTGCAAGCTCCTGCATATTGTTGATATGATGGATATGGTTATCCTCGATCACAGAGAAAACACCACCCATTCTGCCGACAATACCGGTCTGTTCACAATGATGGATATGACATCTGCGGACAATATGACCTCCTATGGTTTCTTTTGTCCATCCGTGATATTGTCCTCTGCAGACTGCATCTCTTTCCATCTGTGTCGCACTCTTTACATGCTTATTGGTAAAATAATGGTCATTTTCCGCATCGTAATATTTTCCAAGCGAGATACCGCTGCACTTACTGTTACTGATCTCACAGTCCTCGATGATCCAGCCTTTTGCCCAGTGAGGACCGATCATACCATCCTGATAAGCCGCAGGAGGCGCCCATGTGGTAGCTGCCTTATTGATATCAAATCCACTGACTGTAATATAATTTATATGGTTTTCCGATGGCATAAAACAGTTACGTCGGACATTGATCTCCACCTTTTCCGCGCGGGGATCTTTTCCCTGAAAATTCGCATAAATAACTGTTTCCTTTCCATCCTGCTCTGTATACCATTTATATACGGACCATTCCGGTTCCCAGGAATGTATATAAACTTTCCCTTCGATACATTCCTCTAAGCTCTGGACTTCATATAACTGTCTGTCATTCAGATAGACTGCTCCGGTATGTCTTACAAAAGGACCAAAATACCAGTCTCCTTTTACCAGCGTTGTATAAGGATTGTACCTGCCAAAAACACCGTTATCGATTCTGCATACCCATACATTTCCTTCCAGATGCGTCCAGTCATGTACCTCTTCGGCTCCTGTGATCACAGCACCTAGTGGTACCTCGCTTTTATAGACAATCCTTGCATCTTCTGTTCCGGCATTTTTCGGATTGACATATTCACGGTAAATGCCCGGTGCAACCAAGATCTCATCACCCGCTACTGCTGCCTGCGCCGCATCATTGATAAAACGATAGGGACTTTCTTTTGTTCCATTGCCATCTTTACAGGCATTGCAATTTACATAGATATTCATATTCCTCTCCTTTCAAAGAGTACGGCTCATCGGGCCCTGATGATCACGCGCACATTACTCTTGCTTTGATGTTACCTGTATTATATAATCGAATCAGTAATCCAAAAATATCTAAAAGAGAGCAAATATAAATAAAATGTATCCAAAACAGACTTCATTTCAAACCGTTCATGCAGAATCTGATCGGGAATATCAGAAAAGATTATCCAGACATCATGATATGTCCCGCTCTAATCTGATCCTGCACAATAACGAAAATTCCCTATATCAGTATTTTGAGATCAATATGCCTTATCTGATCCTATATGAAAATGTGAATCCAAAAGCCAATTCCTCTATGTACATGGAATTATCGGAAAGCAGCATTGTAGATGCCCACATGGACTATAAAGCATTTTCGTCTATGGGAGGACTCAGGCTGCACTCTCATGATTTTTATGAACTGACCTTTGTTTTGTCGGGAGAATTAAAAATGCGGATTGAGGACGAATATATAACCTATCGTCCGGGGGAATGCTGTCTGTGCAATAAAAACATCCATCACGTTGAAATGATGGATCATAATACCGAAATTGTGCTGTTCTTGTTAAAGGAAGAGTATCTGCGCGATCTGATCAACGCAAATTATTACTATGACGGGGATGGAAATCCCCATGCGATCGGTTCTGTATTCCAGCGGTTTTTTCGGGAAAATAAGAAAAATTCCTTTTACGACGCCAAAGTATATACGGATTTCAAGCTTTTAGATGCATCTAAGCAGGATCAGTTTTTTGATATCATCAACCGCATGGTAGATGAAATTTCGGGGAATCATTCCGGGAAAAGTCATATGATGAAGGCTCTGTTCTGCCGCTTTATTGAAATGCTGGAGAACAGCAATAGTTACCAGACAGAAGTACATTGGGCAAAGCTTTCAAATGATGAACAGATCGTTTATAAAATTGCCAATGCTTATCAGGATAAACTTGGACTTTTTTCCAGAGCGGAGATTGAAGAACTGACCGGCTATAACAGCGATTATGTGGAACGTATCATGAAACGTTCTACCGGGAAAACACTTTCTGCATACGGAAAGACCTTTTTATTAAAAAAAGCAGCAGATATGCTGACAGATACAGATAAAAAGGTTGGAGATATCTGTGAACTGCTCGGATACTCCAACCGGAATTATTTTAATAAACTGTTTTTCAAAGAATATGGCATGACGCCTTTTGAATATCGAAAACAGGCAGCGCATAGCTGATAAGGCGTTACATCCCCTTCACCCTTTCACTGAGCTTTTGGGCATAATCGCGGTTGATCCGCATAAATATCTCCTGCTCCTCCCGCGACCAGGAATCATAGATCTCATTTTCGATCGCGATCACTCTGCATACGGTGTTTTCTATCAGCTCCCTGCCACTGTCCGTTGCAACCACTCTTGTATTACGTCCCTCTCCGGGTAAAATGGAAAGAACTCCTTTTCCTTCCATTTTTTTCAGGGCAGTATTTACCGTCGATCTTGTCAGACAGGATTGTTTATATAAAACACTCTGGTTGCAGCCTTCCGGATACGAATACAATACATATAAAATATCCATCTCACTGTCTGACATCTTCATTTTCAATGCAGCCTCGTGATAGGCATTTTCTATCCTTCCCATAATCTCAAAATATTCTTTAAATGCTTCTTTCATGTGATCTGTTCTCCCCTTTTTACATATAACCGTATTTTTTCTTATTGTAAAACAGACATCCAAAGGATAATACCAGTGCCATTGCTTCCGCCATAATGACAGCATACCAGATACCGGAAGGTCCGAAGATGGCCGGAAGCAGCAGAACGGAGATCACCTGGAAGATGAGTGTTCTGCCAAAGGAAACGCCCGCCGATACAGCACCGTTATTCAGGGCTGTAAAGAACGAGGAAATATAAATACTGTAACCTGCTCCCAAAAAGGAGAACGCGTAGATCGTAAATGCTGTGATCGTCATGGCAAGCAGCTCTTTGTCGTAGCTGACAAAGATCAGGGAAAGCGGTCTTGCCAGTAAAACCGCTGCCAGTGTAAGCACGATCTCCATGACCGTTATGATCCGCAGGCTTTTCCGCAAAAGCCCTTTCAGCTCATCCTTATTGCCCGCTCCGTAATGAAATCCGACAATAGGCGCACTTCCCATGGAATAGCCGATAAAAATTGACAGAAAAATGAAATTGACATACATGATAACACCATATGCCGCAACGCCGTTTGTCCCTAAAAGCCGCATCAACTGCCAGTTATACAGCATATTGACGATCGACATGGAAATATTGGTCATAAATTCGGAAGCACCGTTAGTACATGCTTTTACTACCAAAGAAAAATCCATATGTGTCTTTCCGAGGCGCAGCTTGCTTTTATTGCGCATAGAGAAATAAAGCAGCGGAATAAGTCCTCCCACACACTGGCTGGCAGCAGTCGCTTCCGCTGCACCGACAACGCCGAGTTTGCATACACCGACAAGCAATGCATCCAAAACCATGTTGACAACGCCCGCCATGATCGTGACATACAGACCGAGATTCGGTCTTTCTGCCGTTACCAGAAAGCTCTGGAAGATATATTGCAGCATAAACGGTACCAGCGACCAGAGAATGATCCTGCCATACTGCAGACAATATGGCATCATTTCCGCAGTTGCACCAAGCAGTTTACAGATTGGCTCTAAAAAAATCAGTCCTATCACCATTAAAACTGCACCGATTCCGATGAGCAGATAAACCATCAGGGAAAAGGTCTCGTTCGCTTTTTTATGATCGCCCACACCAAGCAGATAAGCTACCAGTGCGCTGCCTCCGGTTCCAAACATAAAACCGACTGCTCCGAAGATCATCAGAAACGGCATTACGATATTGATCGCCGCAAACGGCTCTGCGCCCGCAAAGTTTGAAATGAAAAAGCCGTCCACGACACCATAAATAGAAGTAAAAACCATCATGATGATCGATGGAAACGTAAATTTTAACAGTTTTCCGTATGTGAAATGTTCTGATAATTCTATATGCATAAGCTCCTCCTGAAAAAATAATGTCCGAAATCGTACATCAGCTAATATAGTACGGTTTCGGACATATGTCAAGAGTTATTTACTTGGATTTACATGCACCATAATATGTTTTACCTTTGGAAAATTCTGTTCTATGCTGTCATGTACCGATTCTGCGATTTTATGCGCATCCCGGAGTGACATGGAGCCATCCAGTGCGATTTCCATATCGACATAGATCTTATTTCCGAAGATCCTTGTCTGAAGCAGATCGATTCCTTCCACATATTTATTTTTTCTGACACAGTCACGGATCTGGTTTTCCGTCTCCTCATCACAGGAATGATCTACCATTTTATCCATGGCGTCTTTGAAAATATCATAAGCCGCTTTTATGATAAATACAAAAATTACCAGACTCGCAATAGAATCCATTACAGGAAATCCCATTCTTGCGCCTGCAATTCCGACCAGCGCACCTATAGAAGAAAATGCATCGGAACGATGATGCCATGCATCTGCCATAAGTGCACTTGAATCAATCTTTTTCGCATAATGTCTGGTGTACCAGTACATCGCTTCTTTGCTGGCAATCGATACGATTGCTGCGATCAGTGCCAGAATGCCCGGAACCTGCAGATGATTGTAATCTCCCTGCGTAATGGCCTTTAATGCATTCGAACCGATCCCAAGCCCTGTGATAAACAGAACTATAGACAAAACAATCGCTGCCACACATTCCAGACGTTCGTGCCCATACGGATGCTCCTTGTCAGCACTTTTAGATGACAGTTTGATACCGATCATAACAATAAATGTACTGAACACGTCGGATGCGGAATGGATCGCATCACTGATCATAGCATTGGAATGTGCGATCACACCTGCTAAAAGCTTCATGACCGATAATATAACATTACCGATGATCGTCACAACAGACACTTTGTTTGCTACCTTTTGAAATTCATTTTTTTCCATACCAGTTACCTCCTGAAATAAGTAAGATAGCTCTATGGCACTAACGATATGTGGGGTTTTACAATGATGTGTTTCCGAGAAAAGTATAAAAAAACACCCACGAACCAGTATTAAGCAACTACTGTCCCGTGGATGAAGAAATTCCACTGTCACCTCTGTGACCCGACTCCATGATAAATCACGGTCTGCTCAGTTTGTACTGTAGTCTTATGCAGTGCAAAGAGTTATGATATGTATATCATATGAGTCACAGATTGTCAACGTTCTTTTTCAGTTTTAATAAATCCCACAATTTCCATATCATAATTGCTCTGCACATAATTTCTTACCTTTTCACTTAATTTCGGAAATCTCTCCGTGAATACACAGCTTGCTATGTAATAATACATAAATCATATTTTCCCTTCAAATACTCTGTCTATTTCCTGCCAGCCCTCACATCTTACAAATTTATCATTTGGAAGCTCCGACTGTCTGTTCCATGGACGGTTAAATACAGTAACCTTACAATGATCAAAATGCAGAACATGTTCAAAAGCAGCAGGCGAATCCTCTATCACAAAATCAAACGACATGCTGTAAAGCTGCTCTAATGTCATATTATATTGATAACCCTGCTCAAATGATTTCTGGAGGTTAAAAAAATGAACCTCCCGGTAAGGAACATCAATTCCAAACAGCTCTTTTGCAGGTTTTGTAAAATATTTTGCGATTTCACATATGACATCATCAAAATCTATGTATATTTTCATTGTTTCTCCCATATCAATCAGTAATCAATGGCACGAAATCTGCCTGAAAAGACTCTCTGAGTACTTCTCTTGGTGATCCTGCAATAAAATTGGTAATCGCATAATACTGTACCAGAATATCTTTCATTACTTTCCATGACAGATCAAATGTAATACTGAATTTTGTACTCGTTCCACTTAAAACAAATGAGTCTGTCATATCTCTCTGTCTAGCTTCTGCCAATGCATCTAAGTATTTACAAAAAGATAAAAAACGTCTGTTAAATTTCCCGTCCATATTGTCTGATATCCTCCAGCAATAACTCATTTTTACAAGTATCCATATTTACAAGATCTACAGAATACAAAGTTGGCAGTTCCTTTTGCTCTGGAGCCGTATAGGATTACTTCTTTTGCATTATGTTTCCTACAAAATTCTGCAACCAGGCTGATTACCTCATCTGCTTTCATATTCATTTACCCCATTATTATCGATTCCTCTATTATAAATTCCTGACTAATTCTTGCACTTTGAAAGTAATCATTTTTAAAACTATTATCAGAGTGATGTGTAATGTCCAATCCTTTAAAAAAATCCGGCAATTTCCATTGAGATCTAGTTCTTCCTTGTTTTGTTAATACCAGTTCATCTGAAAACTTAAATGTACCTGCACCTGGAAAAACTGTATCCTTTCCATCAACAAAGCCGTGCACAATCTCGTAAGCTACGCTTACTTCGATCACGGGCTGGTGCCCTATAAAAAAAGAGGCAATATGCCGCGTCAGTGAATAAATTCACACGCGACATATCGT
>ERZ808240.1705-NODE-1705-length-26381-cov-5.573805_pt1 | contig 26381 bp, 26 predicted proteins | sample MGYA00521084_ERZ808240 | MGnify/ENA primary metagenome ERZ808240 (study PRJEB31516, sample SAMN03275571) | gut metagenome | biome: mammalia-associated habitat; material: feces | host: Papio cynocephalus | place: Kenya | collected 2012-08-06 ... | reverse complement strand
CTGAATAATTTGCGTTTAATTTATTTGTCTAACTTTTTGGGGGCACTACATTTTGGGAAAGTCCGGCGCTTTTCGCATAAAGGCAATTATTTGGTTTCGCTGTACTTTTTGAGCTTTTCGCGGTCGATCTCCACGCCGAGACCCGGCCCGTCGGGGACGAGCAGGCAGCCGTCGTCGTACTGGAACGGTTTGGTGATGATATCGTCCATGTACCAGCGGGCGGCGACCTTCGTCTGCTCCGGGCAGCCCTCCACGTGGGTGATCGGGAAGACGGAGGCAAGGTCGATGTTCGCGCCGCAGCAGGCCATGTGCAGGTTCGCCGCCGTGCCGACGCCGAACTCGCCCGAGCCGTTCACGTTGCAGCGGATACCGGCGCACTCGGCGATCTTTGCAACGGTGCGCGCCGGGTACAGACCGCCGGCCTTGGTGACATAGATGGAGATGTAGTCCGCCGCGTGCTTTGCCACGATGTCGAGCGCGTCAGTCGGCGTCCAGCAGCTCTCGTCCGCGCACACGGGCACTTCGAGCATGCGCGTCACTTCACGAAGCTGGTCAAAGCCCTCGACAGGCTGCTCCAGATAGTGCAGATCGAAGCGGTCCATGCGCTTGCCCCACTTGATCGCGTCCTTGGCGGTGGGGTAGCCCTGGTTGGCGTCCACGAGAATGTTGACGTGTGGACCGACGGCCTTGCGGAGCTTTTCCATCAGCTCCATGTCGCGCACAGGATCGAGACCGCCCTTCATCTTGATGGTTTTGATGCCCTCGCCGCAGGCAGCGACGGCCTCGTCCACGGCGGCTTCAATGTCGAGCACGACGCCGAGACTGTGCGCGATGGGGATGGCCTTGCGGTGCTGGCCGCCGAGCAGCTTGTAGACGGGCTTGTCGAGCGCTTTGCCCATGATATCGTAAAGCGCGATATCGATGGCAGCCTTGGCGTAAACAAAGCCGCGGATGGCTTTGTCCATCTTGTGATGGATGAGGTCGATATCAAAGGGATCCATGCCGACGATGGCGGGGAAGAGGTTGTCGCGGATGACGACTTCGGTCGTCTCGTACGATTCGCCGTAGTAGCGGCCGAAATCGCCGCCCCACTCCGGCATGGTGGTGGCTTCGCCGTAGCCGACGATGCCGTCGTCAGTCTTTACTTCCAGAATGACCCAGCCCTGCCCAACGTCGGCGGTGCTGCTCGCCCAGGTGTGGCGGCGGCGCGTGGGGATGCTCACCTTATAGATCTTATACGATTCGATTTTCATAGCGTATTGTTCCTTTCCGCGGTTCAGCCGCGCGTGACGTAATCGAGGACCTGCTCGATCGTTTTGCCTTCCAGCCCCATCTTCTCGAGATTTACGCCCTCGGCGTGGTAATTCCGGCCCATCAGAGCTTCGGCAAGTGTGACGTGAGCGTCCGTGACCGGCGTGGGGACGCCGGCCAGACGGCCCAGCTCTGCGATCGGGAGAAGGCCGGAGCCGATATCCTCGTGCATGTACCGGTGATCGAGCGAGGGGGGCGCTTTGATGAATTTGTTGGCTTCGCTCTCCTGGCAGGCCTTGTAGGGATCGTTGGCCTCCGCCGCCTCCTTCGTCGTGGACCCGGCGTTGTAGAGCACGGTGCAGAAGTTGTCGAGCTCGAGCCCGTATGCCTTCGCAACGGCCAGACGCTCCTCGTCCACCATGCGGATGGCTTTGCCGATGGCGGGGGTCACGCCGTCATAGTAGAAGCGGAAGTCGCCGCCGGTATGCTCGATCCAGCCGGCGTTGAGCACGACGCCCGGTGGATGGAACATGGCGTTGATGTTGCAGAGCGAGGACTCCAGCACGTCGCGGCCCGCGACGACGTAAGGGTACGCCTTGTGGATGACCTCCAGCACGGCCTCGGTATCCTTTGCCGGGAACACGCCGACGGTGACGGGCTTGTCGCTGCTGCTCACGTGGACGCTCGTTTCGCTCGTTTTGCGGGCGATGTAGCTGAGCGTGTTCGCCTCGGCGATGCGGCCCCGGCCCAGGATGTGCGCCGCGCGCAGCGCGCCGCCGGTATGACCGGGATTCATATAGAGCACCGTGTCGCCGCGCAGATACGGCTTCATGGCGTTGAGATAGCGCTCATGGCCGGTGCCGGGAACGTTCATCACGACGAGATCGGCGCCGGAAACGGCCTCCTCCATCGAGTTCGACACATGGGCGACGCGGCAGCTGCCCTCGCCCCAGACGCCGGTGTAGGAGATCACGTTATCATTGTTGTGCAGCGTTTCCACGCGCGCGGCGGAGAAGGTGAACAGGCACACCTCGTAGCCCCGCAGTGTAAGGTCGGCCGCGGCAGCATAGCCGCCGTGTCCGCCGCCCAGAACGGCAATTTTCATGGATGCGTCCTCCTCTTTGTTGCTTTCTCTCTGTTATCAGTCCGCGCGGATGGTGGCGAGCTGCTGGTACGGGTGGTGCGTGCCGGTGATCATCCGGTGGCCGTCCGCCGTGACAAGAACCTCGTTTTCGAGCTGGTAGCCGCACTCACCGTCGATCACGTGGATCGGCTCGACGCAGAGGACCATGTTCTCGCGCAGCGTGGTGTCCTTGTAGGTGTTGATGTACGGCTCCTCGTGCAGCGTGAGGCCGAGACCGTGGCCGATGAACGCGACGGGCTTGAAGCCCCATTCGGTGAACTGCCTGGCAAAGTTATCGTAGATCGTTTTGGTGCTCACGCCCGGCTTGATCTGGGCAATGGCATCGTCATGCGCCTTGACGAGCTTGCTCCATGTCTCCGCCTGGTGCTCGGTCGGCGTGCCGACGACGGCGGTGCGGCAGCAGTCGCAGTAATAGTTGTCCTTCGTGCCCATCACGTCCACGCGGACGATGTCGCCCTTTTCGAGCACCTTGTCGGTGGGCTCGCCGTTGAGCAGGCAGCTGCGCACGCCGGAGCCGACCATCGGCATGGACATCTTGTCGCCCTTGGCGATCTCGGCGAAGCCGTTGGAGATGAAGCGGTAAATGTCCTTCTCGGTCATGCCGGCGCGGGCGCTGGCAAATGCGCCGTAAATGACCTCTTCGATGTTGGAGCCGAAGGAGATGATGCGGTCAAGCTCAAACTGCATCTTGATGAAGCGCATCTCTTCGTACGCGGCGTCGGCGTTGACGATCTCGGCGTGCGGCAGCTCCTTGTGCATGAGATCCATATCGATGGCGGAGAGATAGGAGAGCTCCATACCGATGCGCTTCGTCTCCATGCCGAACTCCTTGAGCTTGTCGATGGCGATCATCATCGGGTTCTGGGTGAACTCGTTGTAGCTGATGATGCTCTTCTGCTCCATCCAGCTCTGGGCGCGCATGATGGGCTCTTCAATGTTCACGACGATGACGACGGGATCGTGCTTCTCGGTGATGATGTGGATGACCTTGCGGCTGCGGACCGTGACCTGCGTGGGGATGTAAGCGCCGGTGACGTAGGTGATGTTCTCCGGCGTCATGGTGACCATAGCGTCCAGGTTGTACTTTTTCAGCATCTTGCGCTGAAGATCGGTGATCTCTTTCATGGTGGTTTCTCCGTTTTCTGTTTTTGAAAATTGGTAGGATGACTTACGGTATAAAGAAACCGGCCGCGCGGGGCGGTCAGGCTTCTGACTGGGACAGTTCGATGCTCGAACGGGTCGTGGCAAGGTGGGCGGTGTACGCCTGCTTGACCTGATTGACGTCGAGCGAGCCGAAGGCGTTGGCGATCTGGTTGTGCTCCCAGAGCGACTGCTCCACATAGTTCGTGTGCGTGAAGAGCACCCGGCGTTCGTCGTAGATCGTGCCGGTCAGCGTGACGCAGATATTCAAAAGAATGTCGTTGTTGGCGGCGCGGCGGATGATGTTGTGAAATTCGAGGTCGTGGCGGAGCATGTCCTCGTTCGTCATCTCCGTTTTGCGCACGGCGGCGATGCATGCTTTCATCTCGTCCCGGAGGCGGGGGTAATCCTCCTCGGGGATGAGGTCGATCGCCTTGAGATCGAGCGCTTCGCGCACGGTGAGGATGTTCAGTATCTCGTCCCGGTGGATCATCAGCCAGAGAGAGTTGCCGTCGCCGGGCTGCGTATCTTCCTTCTGGAGGAAAATGCCGCTGCCGTGGCGGATCTCTACAACGCCCATCGCCTCAAGCACCTTCAGCGCCTCGCGCAGGGAGTTGCGGCTGATGCCGAGCTGCTCGGCCAGCTCGCGCTCCGGCGGGAGCTTGTCGCCCACGGAGAAGCCCTTTTTGGATATATAGGCCAGAAGGTTGTGGACGTTTTTATTTTCCTTGAAGGCAAAGCCGGCGTTTGGCAGATACATGGACGATTCCTCCTGCGTTGCATTGGTGGGATAAGTTATTATACACCAACGCGCCCACGGAAATCAAATCATTCCCGGACCGCGGCGGTGACGACAACCTCCACCAGAATGGGCGTCCGGCCCAGCTTGCAGACCATGCAGGCTCTCGTGGGGGCGGTCTCTTTTTGGATCCATGCGTCCCAGACGGCGTTGAACGCCGCAACGTCCGCCTGCTCGCGCAGATAAACGTCTGCGTGGAGGATATGATCGCGGTCCGAGCCGTGCTCTTCCAGCAGTTTTCTCACCTTATCGAGCGTCTGCTGCGACTGCAGCGTGATGTCGTCTCCGGCCTCCGTTGCGGTCTGACCGGACAGGTAAACGACGCCATTGTGGACGACGGCGTCATGATAGCGCCCGTTTCCGCCAAATCGTTCCATAATCGTTCTCCTTTCCATAGTCATAGGATCCATTCGCTTACTCTTTGGATTGGTCCTACCTCTTGATCCGGAGTATACACCAAAACCGAAAAGAATCAAGACAAAAATGAGGACAAAACAGAAAATCGTGGAACTGCACAAATTGGTTGAACCAATTTTCACGTGCTTGCTGAAAAAAGCACCAGGCCTTCCCGAAGGAAAGCCCGGCGTGCTTTTGGCCTTTACCAAAGCGGCAAAAGAGGGTATAATTATTTGAGTAGACCTTCGAGCAGCAGCTTGACGCCGATGCCGACCAGGACGAGACCGCCGACGATCTCCGCTTTTTTCGGGTGGATACCGGGGATGCGGCTCGCGGCCATGGCACCGCCGAAGGCGATGAGGAACGTTGTGCAGCCGATAACGGCGCACGAGAGCACAACGCCGGGGCCCGGAGGCGAGAACGCGAAGCTCACACCGACGGCGAGCGCGTCGATGCTCGTTGCTACGGCAAGCGCGAGCAGCCGCTTATGGGAGAGCACCGCCATGCCGCCGGAACCTTCCTCGCCGCCGCGCACGGCCTCAAGGATCATTTTGCCGCCGATGAACGCGAGCAGCGCAAAACTCACATACGGGCCGATGGCCGTGACATAGCCGGACACCGTGCTGCCGAGAATGTAGCCCGCGAGCGGCATGAGAAACTGGAACGCGCCGAAATACAGCCCGTGCCAGAACGCATAGCCCGTCTTGAACGGGCGCATGGCGAGACCGTTCGTAACGGACACCGCAAACGCATCCATGGAAAGGGAAATACCGATGAGTATGACAGAAAGCATGGGGACCTCCGCACAGGAAAAGAATATGGACGCCGCGCTCGCGCTCGCGCGCGAAGCCGCCGCCGCGGGGGAGATACCGGTCGGCTGCGTTATCACCGACGGCGCAGGGAACGTGATCGGACGGGGGCGAAACCGGCGCGAGGAGGGCGCGGACGCGACCGCCCACGCCGAGATCGAGGCCATCCGCGAGGCCTGCCGCGCGCTCGGCACGTGGCGGCTGGACGGGTGTACGCTGTATGTGACGCTCGAGCCCTGCCCCATGTGTGCCGGGGCGATATTGAACGCGCGCATCCCCACGGTGGTGTACGGCGCGCGGGAAGCGAAAAGCGGCTCGTGCGGCAGCGTGATCGACCTGTTTTTTGAAAACTACGGGTTTCAGCCGCGGGTGTACGGCGGCGTGAGGAAGGATGAGTGCGCCGCGCTGCTGCGGAATTTCTTTTTGCGGATGCGGGAGAAATAAAAGGCAATGGAATGGGAGCCGAGATCCGGCTCCCATTTTCATTAGTTCTTGAGCGTTCCGTCCGGGTTGAAGAGAGGCAGGGGGGCGAGCACGGTGATGTCGTGCCGCTCGATCGCGCCGCCCTCGGCGAGGACCGCCATCTTGCCGACGATGTTGCCGCCGGCCTTCTTCACAAGCTCTTCCATGGCGCGCAGGCTCTCGCCGGTGGAGATCACGTCGTCCACGATGAGGATGCGCTTGCCCTTCATGCGCTCGGCGTCCGCGGTGTCGATGACGAGCGTCTGTGTGCCGGCCGTGGTGATGGAGTGCACATGCACCTCGAAAATGCCGGTCATGTACGCCTTCGCCTTTTTGCGGGCGAGAAGGTACTGTACGCCGCTCTGACGGGACATTTCATACGCGAGCGGGATCGCCTTGGCTTCGGGCGCGATGATGTAGTCAAACTCGGGGGCGCGCTTGAGCAGTTCCTTGGCGGCGTGGATGGTCATTTCCACATCGCCGAACATGACGAATGCGCCGATGTACAGATCGTCGCTCACCGGGCAGAGCGGCAGATCGCGCTTGAGACCGGCGATATCCATGGTGTAAGTCATCATTCGTTGTTGTCTCCTTTTCATTTTATACATCCAATCCGGTGAGATACCGCCGGATCATATCCAAAGCATTGCTGGCCGCGATGAGCCGTATGCGCGGCCGCGGCGCGTGGCCGCATTGCAGACGGCGGACGAAGCAGCCGCCGCGCGAGGCGAGCGCCACGAACACGAGCCCCACGTCGTCTCCGTCGGGCCCGGCCCAGCCGGTGATGCCGATGCCCATGTCGCTGCCGAGCGCCTTGCGCACGCGCTTGGCCATCTTTGCCGCGACCGGCATGCTCACGACGCCGTTTTCGGCGATGAGGTCCTCGTCCATATCGAGCAGACGGACCTTGGCGTCCTCGGTATACGTTACGACGCCGCCGAGGAAGTGCGCGCTTGCACCGGGGATATCGGTGATGCGCTGCGCGAGCAGACCGCCCGTGCAGCTCTCCGCCACGGCGAGCGACGTGTTTTTCTCCTGCAAAAGCTGCAATACGCGCTCTTCGAGCGAAGCGCAGTCGATGCCGTAAACGAGATCGCCCATCTTATCGCGGATATCCTCGATCACCGGCTCCATGAGCGCTTCGCATTCCGCTTCGTTCGCGCCCTTGGCGGTGACGCGCACCCAGCATTCGCCCTCGCGGGAGTACGGCGCGACGGTGGGGTTTGCCCCGTCCATAAAGGAGCGCAGGCGCGTTTCCATCGCGCTCTCACCGATGCCGAAAAAGCGGATCATGTGCGAGCGTATCACGGCGCCGGAGAGCTTCTGGAGATACGGCATCACGTAGTTCCGCAGCATCGTGACGCACTCTCTCGGCGGGCCGGGCAGCATGACGACACGGACATTCCCGTCCTCGATGATGCATCCCGGCGCGGTGCCGCAGTCGTTCGGCAGCATGATGCTCCCCTCGGGGAGATATGCCTGCCGGAGGTTGTTGTCGGTAAAGCTCCGGCCGCGCTCGGCAAAGTATTCGCGAATATCCGCGAGCGCGGCCTCGTTGAGATAGAGCTTCCGGTCAAAGGCGCGCGCGAGCGTCTGCTTGGTGAGATCGTCGCACGTCGGACCGAGACCGCCGGTCGTGATGATGAGATCGGCGCGGTTCCGCGCGCGGTAAATGCACTCGGTGAGCCGGGCGGGATTGTCGCCGACGACGGTGTGCCAGTAGACGTTCACGCCCAGCTCCGCGAGCGCGAGAGAAATGTCCCGCGCGTCGGTGTTGACCGTGCCGCCGAGCAGAAGCTCCGTCCCGACGAAGAGAATTTCGGCGTTCATAGGACGCCTCCTTAAAAGAAAATCAGGGATCGAAGCGCACGCGCTCGATGCCGGCCATCGCCTCGGCGACGAGTCCTTCGATATCGAGCACAGCTTCCGCTTCCTCCACGGCGTCGATGCGGGGCCGCGTGCGGGGGTGGCGCGGCGTGAACACCGTGCAGCAGTCCTCGTAGGGCAGCGTGGAGAGCTCGAACGTGCCGATCTTGCGGGACAGGCGGACGATCTCTTCCTTGTCAAAGCCGATGAGCGGGCGCAGCACGGGCAGGCGCGTGACGGCCTCAGTGCAGCCGAGCGCTTCCATCGTCTGCGAGGCGACCTGGCCGAGATTTTCGCCCGTGACGAGCGCCTTCGCACCGTTGCGGTCGGCGACCTCCTGCGCGATGCGCATCATAAACCGGCGCATGATGAGCGTGAAATATTCCTCGGGGCACTTGTCGCGGATCTCGGTCTGGATGTGCGTGAACGGCACGACCTCCACGGTGAGCCGCCCGCAGTAGGCGGTGAGCTCCCTGGCAAGATCGAGCACCTTCTGCTTGGCCAGCTCCGAGGTGTACGGGAACGAGAAGAAATGCACCGGGATCATATGTACGCCGCGCTTGGCGATCATATACGTCGATACCGGCGAATCGATGCCGCCGGAGAGCAGCGTTACCGCCGTGCCGCCGCAGCCGACGGGAAGACCGCCCGCGCCGGGCAGCGGGGGACGGTGGATGTAGGCGGCGCGCTCGCGCACCTCCACGTGCACGGTGAGCTCCGGGTTATGGACGTCCACGGCGGTCTCCGGGAAGGCCTCGGCAAGCTCGCCGCCGACGTACTGGCTGACCTCGATGGAGGTCATCGGGAACGCCTTGTCCGCGCGGCGCGTCTCGACCTTGAAGCTCTTGGCTTCGCGCATGGCTTCGGCCATGTACTCGATGGCTTTTTGCGCCATCGCCTCGGGTGTTTTGTCGCACGCGGCGGCGCGCACCACGGCGGCGATACCGAACACCTTTGTCATGGCGTGCTGCGTTTCGTCCATATCGATATCGTCCGACTTCGGCTCGACGTAGATCGTGGACTGCGTGCACATCACGTCAAACTCGCCGAGCGAGCGCAGACGGCGCTTCACGTTGGAAATGAGCTTCTGCTCAAAGTATTTCTTGTTCAGACCCTTGAGGACGATCTCGCCCTGCTTGAGAAGAATGATGTCCTGCATATTGACCTCACACATATTGTAATAGCTCCGCCGGGGCGCTCAGGATCCCCAGCGCGGCGCAGTTCTCCAATTTGTCGCGGTCCCAGTAGCCCCAGTCACAGAGGACGCAGGGGAGCCCCGCATTTTTCGCCGTTTCGCTGTCCACGCCGGAGTCGCCGACATAGAGCGCGCGGGACGGATCGACGCCGAGCGCTTTGAGCGCATCGTACACCGCGTCGGGCGCGGGCTTCACGGGACGGCCAGGCTTCCGGCCCTCCACATGGGAAATTTTCTCTCCGAAGAACTTTTGCAGCATCGGCGCGGCGTCGGTATGGTCCTTGTTCGTGACGCACGCGGTGCGGATGCCGCGCTCATGCAGCGCGTCCAGAAGCTCCGGGATGCCCTCGTAGGGCGTCACGTGTTCCTGCGCGTGGGCGGCGTAGAGCCTGGCATAGATATCGAGCGTATCGTCGATGAGCGCCTCCTGCCCCGGGCCGAGCGCGCGGGTGATGAGCATTTTCGCGCCGTTGCCGACCATAGAGCGGATCTCTGCGACTGTCCGTTCCGGGCGGTGCATTTCGCGCAGCGCGCCGTTGACGGCCGCAGCAATGTCGGCAAGCGTGTATAAGAGCGTTCCGTCCAGATCGAAGAGGACGGCATCGAATCGGTTCATGGCGTGGCCTCCGGGGAGGAAGAAATGAGAAAATCGTAGGTGCGGTACTGCACGGCCTCGGCGATGTGCTCGGGCGCGATGTCCTTTGCTCCGGCGAGATCGGCGATCGTGCGCGCGACGCGCAGTATGCGGTCATAGCTTCGCGCCGTAAGACCGAGCGCGTGGAAAGCGTCCTTCATCAGCGCGTCGCCCTCGGGCGTGAGAGAGCAGTACCGCTCCATATCGCGCGGAGACATATTGGCGTTGGACACCGTGCCGGAGGAAAAGCGCTTTCGCTGTACCTCCCGCGCGCGGTTGACGCGTTGCCGGATGGTTTCGGAGCTCTCGCCGTCCGGACGGCGGCGCAGCTCGTCGTAGGCAAGCGCGGGGACCTCCACGATGATGTCGATCCGGTCCATGAGCGGGCCGGAGAGCTTGGCGTGGTAGGCGCGGACGGACTTTTCGCTGCACCGGCAGCGGCCGCCCGGCTGCCCGTACCAGCCGCATTTGCACGGATTCATCGCGCACACGAGCATGAACCGGCTGGGGTATACCGCGGTCCCGGCGGCGCGCGATACGGTCACAACGCCGTCCTCGAGCGGCTGGCGCATGACTTCGAGCACATCCCGGTGGTATTCGGGCAGCTCGTCGAGAAACAGCACGCCGTTGTGCGCGAGCGATACCTCGCCCGGCTGGAGCTGCGCCCCGCCCGCCATCGCAGCGGCGGAAAGCGTGTGGTGCGGCGCGCGGAAGGGGCGCTGGCGCAGTATGGGGCGCTTTTCATCCGTCAGACCGCAGACGCTCCAGATGCCGGTGGACTCCATCGTCTCCTCGCGGCTCATGTCCGGCAGTATGCCCGGGAGACGCTTGGCGAGCATCGATTTGCCCGAACCCGGCGGGCCGACCATGAGCACGTTGTGCCCGCCCGCGGCGGCGACCTCGAGCGCGCGCTTGACGTTTTCCTGTCCCTTCACCTCGGCATAGTCGGGGAAGACCAGCTCTTCTTCGCTCGGCACGGGCGGCTCGGCGGGGGTGATCTTCTTCTCACCCGAGAGATGCGCCAGAAGCTCCGGGACGGTATGTACGGGATAGACGGTGAGATGGTCGGCATATGCCGCCTCGCGCGCGTTGCCCGCGGGGACGTACAGCTCCCGGATGCCCGCTTTTTCCGCGGCGAGCGCCATCGGGAGCGCGCCGCGCACCGGGCGCACCTCGCCCGAGAGGGAGAGCTCGCCGATCACGGCGGCGTCCGGCGGCAGAGGCCTGGCCTGCCCGGAGGCGATGAGAATGCCGAGCAGGATCGGGAGATCGTATACGGTGCCGGCCTTTTTCCGGTCGGCGGGCGCTAAATTCACGGTGACGCGGCTGACGGGAAAGTCGAGACCGCAGTTTTTCACCGAGGCACGCACGCGCTCGCGCGCCTCCTTTACGGCGGCGTCGGGCAGGCCGACCAGGTCAAACTGCGGCAGCCCGCCGGAGAGAAAGATCTCCGCCGAGACTTCGTAGCCGCCGATGCCCTGCAAGCCGAGCGAGCGTATTTTCGCAACCATATCCCCGCCGCCTTTCTTAAAAATCGAATCGGGAGCGCTTACCCGCGGATGGCCTGCGCCTTGCGGCGCGGCGCGAGCGCGGCGTTGATCTTCGCCGCGGCTTCCGCCGGAGTGAGCTTTTCCTGCGTGCCCGCAGCCATGTCCTTGAGCGACACGACGCCCGCGGCGGCCTCGTCGCCGCCGATGATGAGCGCGAACGGGATGCCGGATTTATCCGCAAAGCCGATCTTCTGCTTGAACTTGCGGTTTTCAAAATAGATCTGCGTCTTGACGCCCTCGGTGCGCAGCGCCGTTGCGGTCTCCACGGCAAACGCCATGCAGTCTGTGTCCATCGGGATAACGACGGCCTCGGCAGGGGCGGTGAGGATGTCTTTGGAGAGCATGTCCTGCTCCTGCAGCACATAGAAAAGGCGCGTTACGCCGATGGAGATGCCGACGCCGGGGAGCGTGCGGTCGGTGTAGTACCCGGCGAGATTGTCGTACCGTCCGCCGGAGCAGACCGAGCCGATCTCCGGGTGGTCGGTCATCACGGTCTCATACACCGTGCCGGTGTAGTAATCGAGCCCGCGGGCGATCGTGAGATCGATCTCAAAATTCTCCGCCGGGACGCCGAACGAGCCGACGTACTCCACAACGGTGGCGAGCTCGTGCAGACCGAGATCGAACGTCTCGTTCCGCCCCTCGTACCGGCGCAGGAAGGCGAGCTTATCCTCGCTCGTGCCGGGCACGGAGATGAATTCAAGAACCTTATCGGCGATCTCCGGCTCGACGGCGAACTCGTCCACGAGCACGGCGCGGACCTTGTCGGAGCCGATCTTATCGAGCTTATCGATCGTGCGCATCACGTCGCCGGATTTCTCCGTCAGCCCGAGCAGGGCGAAAAAGCCGTTCAGGACTTTGCGGTTGTTCACGCGGATGCGGAAGTTTTTGAGTCCGAGGGCGTGGAACGTGCGGTAAATGACGGCAGGGATCTCGGCTTCGTTCATAATGTCGAGCCTGCCGTCGCCGATGATGTCGATATCCGCCTGATAAAATTCGCGGAAGCGGCCGCGCTGGGCGCGCTCGCCGCGGTAAACTTTACCGATCTGGTAGCGGCGGAAGGGGAACGTCAGCTCGTTGGCGTGCAGCGCAACATACTTTGCGAGCGGCACGGTGAGATCAAAGCGGAGGGCGAGATCGCTGTCGCCCTTCGTGAAGCGGTAGATCTGTTTTTCGGTCTCGCCGCCGCCCTTGGCAAGAAGCACGTCGGCGCTCTCGATAACGGGCGTGTCGAGCGGCGTGAAGCCGTAGAGAGCGTAGCTCTCGCGCAGCGTCGCCATGACGCGCTGCATTTTCTTCTGGTCCTCCGGCAGAAGCTCCATGAAGCCGGAGAGCGTGTGCGGTCGGATCTGAGCCATGGGGGAATCCTCCTTTGAATAGAGAATGGATAGCTGGCCGCTGCCGGCTATCCATTCCTCGGAAAAGTTGTAGGGCGTTTTTATTTTTTCTTCGGGTTGACGATATCACGCCAGTCCAGATCGCCCCGGCGGAGACCCTGCACGAGCACCTCGGCGGTGGCGACGTTGGAAGCGAAGGGGATGCTGTGCTGGTCGCACAGCCGGGCGATGGCGTCCACATCCTTCGTGTTGGCCTTCGGGTCGCAGAAGAAGAGCACGAGGTCGATCTCATTGTAGGCAATGCGCGCGCCGATCTGCTGCGCGCCGCCCTGCGAGCAGGGGAGATACAGCGTGACCGGCAGCCCCGTCGCCTCGGAGACGAGCTTGCCTGTGGTGTTCGTGGCGCAGATGTCGTGACCGGAGAGAATGCCGCAGTAGGCAATGCAGAACTGGACCATAAGCTCCTTTTTGCCGTCATGGGCGAGAAGAGCGATATTCATGCTTTGGCACCTCCGTATATTTCTAATAATGATATGGGCAAATATTACCGCTTAAATTATAACCGTAAAAAGCGCTCTTTGCAACGAAAAATTCCGATTATTTCAGCAGAGAATACGCATTTTCCACGGTGTTGGCGTTGGACTGGAACGTGAAGTAGTAATCCACGATCTTTCGCGCGACCGGCGAGAGCGTGGCACCCGCGCCGCCCTTTTCCACGGCGATCGCAATGGCGATCTCCGGGTTGTCGCCGTAGGGAGCGTAGAGAATGAACATGGCATTGTTCACGAGCCCTTCACCGCGCTGCGCCGTTCCGGTCTTGGCGGCGGCGACGATGCTGCTGTCGAGCCAGTGCTCCTTGAGCGTGCTCGCCGCATCGTACAGCACGCCGTACATGCCGTACTGGATGTAGCCGAAGATCTCGGGATCGATGTCGAGCTGGCTGAGCACCTCGGTCTCGCGCTGGAAGAGCGTTTTGGAGTAATCGTAGCTGCGCACTTCCTTGAGGATGGAGGCGCTGTAACGCGTGCCGCCGTTGGCGATGGCCGCGCAGTATTCCGCCATCTGCAGCGGCGTGAACTCCGTGAACGACTGGCCGATGGCGCTCTGCAGCGTGTCGCCGTTGTACCAGGAGATACCGGTGTACTGCTCCTTAAAGCTCTGGGTGGACATCTGGCCGGTGACTTCGGGCAGTTCAATGCCGGTGTGCTCGCCGAGACCGTAGAGCTTGGCATAGTACGCCATCTTGTCGATGCCCAGCCGGTCGCCGTAATAATAGAAGAAGTAGTTGCAGGAATAGGTGATCGCCTGCACGACGTTGATCTCGCCGTGGGTGTATTTATAGGTCGAATAGATCCAGCACTCGGGGGCGTAGCCGTCGTCGATGTACTTGGTGAACTGGCCCTCGGTCTTGAGCGTTTCGAGCGGGGAAATGATCTTTTCCGCGAGCAGCGCCGTGGCGGTGCAGGGCTTGAATGTGGAGCCGGGGGCGTAAACGCCCATGAGAGCGCGGTTATAGAGCGGGGCGTTTTCGTCCGCGACGAGCTCCTCGTAATTTTCCAGCATCGTGGCGGCGTCGTACGTTGGGTAGCTCACGAGCGCGAGCGGCTCGCCGGTATCGACCTTCACAACGCACAGCGCGCCGCCGGAGATCATTTCGGTGCTCTCGGTGCCGTACATTTCGGCGTCGGCGATGATCTGCGCGCGCTCTTCGTTGATCGATTCGATATGCGCGGCGAGCGCTTCCTCACACACCTCCTGCAGACCGATATCCAGCGTCAGATAGACATGTCCGCCGGGCTGCGGCTCCTTGGTGTACTTGGTGCGGAGCGTTACGCCGTCGAGATTGGAGTATACCTCCGCCTCGCCGTCTACGCCGTGGAGATATTCCTCAAAGGCGTATTCCACGCCGTCTTTGCCGACGTAGGCGTCGAGCGAGTAGTCCTTGTCGGCGTAAGTGCCCCATTCCTCCGCCGTCAGCTTGCCGGTGTAGCCGAGCAGGTGGGCGGCGTACTGCGTTTTGTATTCGCGCACATAGGAAGAGGAAAGCTCAAAGCCGGGGATGTCCTGCTCCATGAGATAGGTGAGCAGCGGCATCGAAACGTCCTCGGCGAAAACGTAGGGCGTGGTGTTGATGTTGTAGCGGTCGTTGATCTCGTACCGGACGCCGACGATGCGCCGGGCATCCTCGGCGTTGTACTCGCTGCCGACGTTGTAGCGCGTGCGCATCGCCGCGAGGATTTCCACGGCGTTGGAGTCGAGCGGCATATCGTTCGCCTTGAGCCAGGCGTCGAGCATGCTCTTCTGGAGCGTGTCCATCTCGGTGAACTCAAAGGGCGGGGCCTTCGTGATGGGCAGCGTGTCGGTAAAGGTGTCGCCGAAGCGCTCCACGGCATTGCACAGCTCCAGAATGATCGCGTTCGGATCGTCCTGGCTGAAGAGCTCCGTTACGTTGATGGACAGGTTGTTGCAGAGCGAATTGGACACGAGCAGACGTCCGTAGCGGTCGAGAATGTTCCCTCGCGCCGCGGCGATGGTGATGTCCTCTTTCGTCTCCGTTTCCCCCACGGCGTAGTATTCGCGTCCGCCGATGATCTGCAGCTTATAGAGCGCGACAAAATAAACGCCGAGCAGCAGCACAAAGGCGACGGCGAGCACAACGAGCCGGGCGGGTTTGACCATTTTCTGCATGGAATGTTCCTTTCAAAACGCGGGGATGGGGTTACTTATACGGCGTGGGCACATCGCGGGACGAGCGCCATGGGAAATTTTTGCAGAGGTAGTACGAGGGGAAGAGGAACGGCAGACTCCAGAGCGTCTGCAAAAGCGCCGTTACCCAGAGCGCGGCGCTGCTCTGCCCCTTATAGAAGAGCAGACTGAACATCTGCGCGAACGCGGCGAGAAAGAGCGCCGCCGCGCCCATGATGCAGTAGGTGAAAAGGCGCTTGTTGAGGAAAAAGTCGCCGAGGAAGCCGGAGACGAACCCCATCACGGGGAAGAGCACCGTGAACAGCACGCTCTGCGAGCCGAAGAAGAGATCGGAGAGGATGCCCGCGGCCAGACCGAACAGTCCGCCGCCCCAGCCGCCTTCAAAAAGCCCCGCCGCCACGACGAGCGCGGGCAGAAACATGGCCCGCACGCCGAAGAGCGCAACGTGGCTCAATATCACGTTCTGCACGAGCAGCGCGCCGATGAGATACAGCGCGTACAAAACGCCGCGACGGGTCTTCAGCCAGAACTCGTCCAGCTTCATATCCGAAAGCTGGAAATTGATCTTGTTTCGTTTCACTCGATGACCTCAAAATCCTTGATGATGAAAACCTGCGACAGCACGGAAAGATCGACCGAGGGCTTGACGACCGCGTAATACGACTGGCCGCCCGCCTCGCTGCGCAGCTCCGTAACGGTGCCGACAACGATGCCGGACGGGAACGCACCGCCGCGGCCGGAGGTGACGACGCTGTCGCCGGTGAAGAGCGTCACGTCGTCGGTGAAGTAGCTGAGCTTGCAGCAGCCCTCTTTCATCAGCGCATAGTCGCCGACGATCATCGCGGCGATGGACGATTCGCCCACGAGCACGCCCGCGTCCATGTTCACGTCGATCACGGTGCGCACGGAGGCATAGTTCTTGCCGACCTCGTACACCTGCCCGACGAGCATGCCGGATTCGGTGATGACGCAGTCGCCCTGCTCGATGCCGTTGTCCGTACCCTTGGAGATCGTAAAGGCGCTCGTCCAGTTGGAGGCGTCCCACGAGGTGATCATGGCGGCTTCGGTCTTGAACGTCGTATTCTTTTCCAAATACCCGAGCATCGTGCGCAGACGGGTGTTCTCCTCGAGAGCGTCCTGGCTCGAGCGCACCTGCTCCTGCGCCTCGGCAAGCTGGCGGCGGAGCGATTCATTCTCTGCGAGCAGCTTGTCGTAGCGGTAGATGTAGCCGTAAATGCCGCGCATCCACTCCACGACCGAGCCGACCGCGCCCTGAATGGGGATGCGCAGGGCGTTTGCCGCCTCCGGCACCGCGCCGGAGCTGCCGTCGGCCTTCGGGCGCGAGGCAAGTCCTATGAGAAGCGCCGCCGCAACGATGATGACCGCCATGCGCACGCCGTATTGCTTGAGATATTTTTTCAAGGCTTGACCCCCTGTTCTCCCGGGACCGCCCCGGGCGCGAGTAAAAAATCAGAGAAGAGAAATGTCAAATTCGCGGAGCATCTGCCCCATGCGGCAGACCGGAAGCCCCATCACGTTGAAGAAATCGCCCTCGATGCGCTCCACGAAGAGGCTTGCGAGCCCCTGATAGCCGTAAGCGCCCGCCTTGTCGAGCGGCTCGCCGGTGGCGATGTAGGCCTCGATCTCTTCCTCCGCAAGGGCGCGGAAATGGACAAAAGTGCATTCGCTCTCCGCGAGCACCTTTTCGCCCTCGCGGATGCATACGCCGCTCCATACGCGGTGCTCCCGTCCGGAAAGCGCGCGGAGCATGGCGCGGGCCCGCTCCGCCGTGCCGGGCTTTCCGAGCACGTCGCCGTCCAGCTCCACGAGCGTGTCGGCGGCAAGGATCACGGCGGCGCCATCGTTTACCCGCTGCGCCACTTCCGCCGCCTTCTGCGCGGCGAGCGCCTTTACCCGCTCGCCGGGCGTGAGCTCCGGCGGCGCGCTCTCTTCGCCCTGCGCGGGGAGAATTTCATAATCTATGCCGAATTTATCGAGCAGCTCCCGCCGCCGGGGGGACCCGGAGGCGAGGATCAGCCGTTTTTCACAGTACGCCACGGTAATACAGTCCTCTCGTTATGCCGTTGGGCTTATAGTGCGTGCCCTGGATATAGCTCTCGGCGACCTCAAGACATTCGCGTGCGCTCTCCGTGGAGAAGCACAGCCGCACCGCCCAAAGACCGAGATCGATCCATTCCTGCGTCACGTCACCGAGCCAGAGCTTGCGCGCTGCCCAAACGGTGTTGCGGCAGCCGAAATGCTTCGTCACCGGCCATACGCCGCCGTGCGTGTCGGCCATCTGGCCGGGCGTGGTGCAGGTGCACCGTCCGGCGCTTGCCTTCAAAAGGCACGTCTGCGTTACCATGACGGGCAGCCGGCCGTATACGGCGAGCTCGGTGTCCATGCACTTCGGCACCTCTCGGATGTCGGCAAACGTCAACTCCGGCGAGAGCATCGCCGAGAGGAAGCCTGCCGCCGCCATGCCGGAGAGCGTGTAACCGTTCATCACGGCGAGATCAAAGTCGCCGCGGATGCGAAAGCCCTCCTGTCCTGCCGTCATCGCAAGACCCAGATTTCCGGTGAGCGCCTGCGTAACGCCGCTCTCGTGCACCTTGGCAAGGAGCGCGCGCAGCTCGCTCTCTTCCTTCTCGCCGAACGCGGCGGAGGGGAGCGCGGCGACGATCTCCGCGCCGTTTTCGCGGAACGCGTCGGCGACCGACGAGTTTTCCGCGAGAAGCTCGAGCGGGACGTATACGCACTCCGGGCAGAGCGCGGCAAGCTCCGGCGTCATCTGCGCGGCGGTCTGGAACGAGAAGTTGATCGCGGGCAGATGCGGCGCGGGCGCGATGCGCGACGGATCGGGAAAGCCGCCCTCCTTGCGGTCCGGAAACTTGGCGCGCTCATCGGAGAGCTTATATAAAAGACGGCGGCGGGCCTCATCCAGTTCGATGCCGGAGAGACGGAGTTTTTCCCCCGCCGGAGACTGCACGCGCACCTCCGTGCAGCGAAACGGCGTTCCGGCGGTGCGGTACATCGCCTCGCGCAGTCCTTCCTCGGTGAGCTCCACGTCGCCGGCACCGTCCGGCACGGGGCCTTCGATCGCGGCGATGTTTTTATCCGTATCCTGCGCGCCGAGAATGACGCTCGACTGCGCGTCCTTCGCCGCGACCGCGAAGCTCACACCGACGCGGCGCGCCTCGCCGGACGTGTAGCGGCGGCGCTGCTCGGCGCAGACGGCTTCGGTCTCGCCGGGGATCTTCTCCGGCGCTTCGGCGGTTTCGTAAAGCTCCTTTTTCGCCGCGCCCCACGGGAGAAAGACGCGCTCTAAGCGCTCCAGCTCCGGTTCGGCGGGCAGCTGGCTTTCGCGGATGGCGGTCGCCCACACGTCCGTGAACGCGGAGACATATTCGCTCCGGCGCTCGCGGCTGCCGATGGCGAGACACGCTACGCCCGCGTCGATCAGCTCCCGGCATTCGGGAAGCATGCAGCGGTCCTTCCAGCTCAGGGGCGTCGTGTCCCAGCGGCCGCCGAGCGTGTACCGCTCACGGCAGAGTTCGCTGCAAAGGCCGCGTTCGGCGCTCTCGCGTCCGGCAAAGGCGCTCATGCGGCACGTGCCGCACGCGGCGGCGCAAAGCGGCGTCTGCACCCACACGGCCGTCTCGACCGGGCATTGCGCCATGCGGCGGATGTCCTCGAGCGGGAGATCGGGGGGCAGGAAAATGCGCTTGAAGCCGAGCCTCTGCGCTATGGCCGCGCTCTCCGGCGTATAGAAGCCGAGATGCGTATCGGCAAAAAGCGGCATCTCCGGCAGAAGCGAGCGGAGAATGCGGAAAAGGCCGAGATCGCGGACGATGATCGCGTCCACGCCGCAGCGCTGCGCGCGCAGGGCAAGCCCCGCGGCTTTGTTCAGCTCGTCCTCGCGGACGGGGATGTTGAGCGCGAGATACGCGCGGCAGCCGCGGATGCGGCAGTAGCGCACGACCGACTCGAATTCGCTGTTCGGGATGTTCTCCGTCCGGCGGCAGCCGGTCAAGTCCTCAAAGCTCAGATATACGGCGTCCGCGCCGCTTTGCACGGCGGCGGTGACGGCCTCCGGCGACCCGGCGGGAGCGAGCAGTTCGACCATAATTTCTTCCTCGTAAACACGGTACCGGGAAAACGGTACTTCTTCAAATTAAGATTATAACACAACGAATACCCTTGCTTCAAGTAGAAACATTATGATATAATATCTGATACACATGGATTATGGGGGACTATACCCCAAAAGGACGAACATGGACGGAAAACGCTATCGCATCCAGGGCGCGAACACGCTCTCTCTCCCGGCGGAGGACGCCGAAAAGCTCCTTGCGCTCGGAGACGGGGAGTGCGCGCTGCTGTATCTTTATATTCTGCGCTCCGGCGGCGTGCTCGATACCGCGGCGGCGGCGCGCGCTCTCTCCCGCACGGGAGAGCAGGTCAGCGCCGCTGCGCGGCGGCTCTCCGGGGCGGGCCTTCTCACCGCCGGGGACGTGCCGCTTCCCGGTCCGGACGAGCTGCCGGTATACCGCACGGAGGATATATTGCGCCGCAGCGCCGACGACGGGGCGTTCCGCGCGCTGCTCGGCGAGTGCCAGCGCGTGCTCGGCCACACGCTCTCGAGCGCGGATCTCAACACGCTTTTCGGCATTTACGACCGTCTCGGCATGACGGCGGAGACGATACTGCTGCTCATCCACCACTGCGCGGACAAGCTCCGCCGCCGCTACGGGGAAGGACGGCTCCCAACGATGCGCGCCATCGAGAAGGAAGCGTTCTACTGGGCCAACCGCGAGATCCTCACCGCGCCGCAGGCGGAGGAATATCTCGCCGCGCTCGCCCGGCGCGACGAGGAGATGGAAAAGGTCCGCCACGCACTGTCGCTCACAGGGCGCGATCTGACACCCACGGAGCGAAAGTACATCGAAAGCTGGCTTTCGATGGGCTACGGCGCGGAGGCGCTCGCCATCGCCTACGATCGCACCGTCGTCGGCACGGGCAAGCTCGCCTGGGCGTATATGGACAAGATCGTGAAGAGCTGGTATGAGAAAAAGCTCTTCACCGCCGAGCAGATCGAAAAGGGCGACAGCCGCGCATCGTCGCGCGCCAAGCCCTCCGCGGAGACCGCGCCGCGGCGCACCGGCGGGGACGATCTCGCCCGACTCGAGGGCATATTGAAGAACATCGGGGGGTAAGAGGATATGGAAGGACGGCTTCTGGCGCGCGCCCGCGCCAAACAGGAGACGCTGCGCGCGGAAAACCGCGCAGAGGAGGATCGCCGCCGCCGAGAGATCGCCGCGAAGATCCCGGAGGTCGGACGCATCGATATGGTCCTCCGCGCCAATCTGAGCGAGATGGTGCGCGTCGCCATGCGCCAGAGCGCCCGCACCGCGCAGGAGCTCGAAAGAGAAAGCCTCGCTCTCCAGGAAAAACGCTCGGCGCTTCTCGTGCAGAACGGATATCCGAAGGATTATCTTGATCCCATCTATTCCTGCCCGCGCTGCCGGGATACCGGCTGGACGGACGGGAAGATCTGCGAGTGCGTCCAAAAGCTCTACCGCGCCGAGCAGACCAGAGAGCTCGCGCCCCTTTTGAAGCAGGGGGACGAGACGTTTGAAAACTTCCGGCTGGATTACTACAGCCCCGTTGCACCGGCCTCGGGCGTGTCGCCCCGTGCGCAAATGGAGCGCGTGCTGCGCATCTGCCGCGCCTATGCCGAGAGCTTCGGCACGCAGTCGCCAAATCTCCTGTTTACCGGCGAGCCGGGGCTGGGGAAAACGTTCCTCTCCGCCGCCATCGCGCGCGTCGTGGCCGCAAAGGGCTGCGGCGTGGCGTACGACACGGCAAGCGGGCTTCTCGCCTCGTTTGAGCGCGAGAAATTCTCCCGCGACACGGACGAGGTATCGGACGCGGCCTCGCGCGTGCGCCAGCTTATGAGCTGCGATCTTCTCATTCTGGACGATCTCGGCACCGAAATGCCGACGGCGTTCACGCAGAGCGCGCTTTACGCCCTGCTCGACGGCCGTCTGCGCGCCGGGAAGAAGACGATCGTCTCCACGAATCTCGACCGCTCCGGCATCGAAACGCGCTACGGCGCGGCGCTCGCCTCGCGGCTCGCAGGGGAATACGAATGGCTGGAATTTCTGGGCCGGGACATCCGCGCCCAGCGTAAGGAGGGCATCTGAATGGACCGACAGACCGAGATCACGACTCCCGGCGCTCTTCTCAACGAAAAGGGCGATCTCGCCCGCCCCGGCTTTTCCCGCGCGCTCGTGCAGGAATACCGCCGCGCGGATGTGAAGGTCTCGCCCCTGCGCATCAAGGAATGGGATTATTATCTCGTCAACAACGGGAAATTCGCTCTCGCGCTCACCGTGGCGGACAATGGCTACATGGGGCTGGACTCCGTGAGCCTTCTCGATCTCGAAGAGGGATGGGAGATCACGAAAAGCCCGATGTCGTTTTTGCCGCTCGGCAAAAAACACCTGCCGGAGACGAGCGTGACCGGCGACGTACACTCCGCCGCGCGCGGCTACGGTCTCCACTTCATCCACGAAGGGGAGAAGCGCGTCCTCATCGCGTATATGAATAAGTTCGGCGACAGCGCCCTCTCCGCACGCGTCGAGCTTACCGAATGCCCGGAGGACTCGCTCGTTATCGCCACGCCCTTTGACAAGCCCGGCCATTTCTACTATAACCAGAAGATCGTGGGCTTTCGCGCGAGCGGGTATGTAAATTATAACGGCAAGACGTATACCTTTGAGCCGAGCGACAGCTTTGCCGTGCTCGACTGGGGCCGCGGCGTGTGGACGTATGAAAATACGTGGTACTGGAGCAGCGCGGCGTATGTGCTGCCGAGCGGGACGCCGTTCGGCTGGAATCTCGGCTACGGCTTTGGCGATACGAGCGCTGCGAGCGAAAATATGCTCTTCCACGCCGGTACCGCGCACAAGCTCGGCGGCATCAAATTTGAGATCCCCGGCGAAGCCGAGGGGAAAGAGCGCTATACCGAGCCCTGGAAATTTACGTCCGACGACAGGCGGTTCGAGGCCGATTTTGTGCCGGTGCTCGACCGTGCGAGCTGCACGGACGTGAAGCTCATCAAGTCCGACCAGCACCAGGTGTTCGGAAAGTTTACCGGCAGGGCCGTTCTCGATAACGGCACCGTGGTGGAGTTTGCGGACTTCCCCGGCTTTGCGGAGAAGGTGAGCAACAAATGGTGAAGGAAACGGGGTTTTATGCCCTTTTGTCGCGCATGCGGTATATCTCCCGCTGGGGGCTCATGCGCAGCAGCATCCCGGAAAACGTGCAGGAGCACAGCCATGAAACGGCGGTGTACGCCCACGCGCTCGGCATCGTCCGGCGCGAGATCTTCGGGAAGGAATGCGACGCCGAGCGTCTCGCGGTGCTTGCGATCTACCACGACGCGAGCGAGATATTGACCGGCGATCTCCCGACGCCGATCAAGTACCACGACCGCACCATCCGCGACGCTTATAAAAAGGTCGAGCACGCCGCGGACGAGCGGCTTCTCGCCATGCTGCCGGAGGAGCTGCGTGGCGCATATGAAAGCGCATTTACGGCATCGGAGGACGAGGAAAAGCTCGTCAAGGCCGCCGACAAGCTCTCCGCGCTGCGCCAGTGCATCGAAGAGCGCAAGGCGGGCAACCGCGAATTTCTCTCCGCCGAGGAGCAGACGCGCCGCTCGATCGAAGAGATGCATATCCCGGAGGCAGACTGGTTCATGGAGCACTGCCTCGGCGCGTTTGAAAAGAATCTGGACGAATTGGGGACAATGTAACCATGACCGAAGAAAAGAAAAACCGCATCAGCGAACTGACGCGCATTTCGCGCGAGCGCGCGCTCACGCCCGAGGAAACGGCGGAGCGCCTTGCCCTGCGCGAGGAATATCTGGCCGACTGGCGGCGCGGCACGCTGGAAACGCTTGAAAACGTCTACGTCATCGGCGCGGACGGCAAGGAGCACAAGCTCCCGAAAAAGAAATTCTAAACTTTCAACAGGAGGATATACCCAATGGCAGACAGACCCATCCCGGCGCGCAGCGAAGTGCCGGAGGAATCGACCTGGAATCTCAAGGACGTGTTTGAAAGCGACGAGGCATGGCAGGCGGAGTATGAAGCGCTCAAGGCCGTGCCGGAGCAGATCGAAGCGTTCCGCGGCAGACTCGGCGAGAGCGCGGAAACGCTTTTGGAGTGGTTCCGCCTGAACGACGCGCTCTCCGTGCGGCTTGAAAAGCTCTACGGCTATGCGAGCTGCAAGGGCGACGAGGACACCGGCAACGGCTTTTATCAGGGCATGCGCTCCAAGGCGCTTGCAACGCTCGTCGCCATCGACGCGGCGAGCGCATTTGAAACGCCGGAGATCATGGCGCTTGACGAAGATACGGTGAATCTCTTCTATGCCGCGCAGCCGGAGCTGGAGACCTACCGCCGCAACATTTATAAAATCCGCCGCCGCAAAGCGCACATCCTTTCCCCGGAGGAGGAAAAGCTCCTCTCCGCCGCCGGAGAGATGGCGAACGCCCCGGAGAACATTGCGAGCGTGTTCCGCGATGCCGATCTCACGTTCCCGAACGTGACCGACGGCGAAGGAAACGAGCGCGTTCTCACGAGCGGGACGTTCGTCCCCCTGCTCATGGGCAGCGACCGCGTGCTGCGCAAGAACGCCTTTGAAGCCTACTATAACCGTTTCGGCGAATTTAAAAATACCGTTGCCGCGTCGCTTGACGGGCAGTTCCGCTCGCTCAAGTTCTTCTCGGACGCGCGGCATTATCCTTCCACTCGCGCCGCCGCGCTCGACGTGACGGAGGTGCCGGAAGAGGTTTACGACAATCTCATCGAGGCCGTTCACGCGAACATGGATAAAATGTACCGCTACGTGGCGCTGCGCAAGAAGCTGCTCGGCGTGGACGAGCTGCACATGTACGACGTGTACACCCCCATCGTGGCGGACGCCGACAGCGAGATCACCTACGAAGAAGCCAAGGCCACGGTGCTCGAAGCGCTCGCGGTGCTCGGCGAGGACTATACCGACCTGCTGAAAGAGGGCTTTGCCAACCGCTGGATCGACGTTTACGAAAACACCGGCAAGCGCGGCGGCGCGTATTCCTCCGGCAACAGCTACCCGCACCCCTATGTTCTGCTCAACCACAAGGACAATCTCGACAGCATGTTCACGCTCGCCCACGAAATGGGCCACGCGCTGCACAGCTACCACAGCTGCAAGTACCAGCCGGTGAACACCGCCGGGTACGTCATCTTCGTGGCCGAGGTCGCCTCCACCTGCAACGAGGTGCTGCTCATGCGCCATCTGCTCGGCAAGACGACCGACAAGAAGCAGCGCGCCTATCTCATCAACCACTTCCTTGACCAGTTCAAGGGCACGGTGTACCGCCAGACGATGTTCGCCGAGTTTGAGAAGATCATGGGCGAGATGAACGGTGCGGGCGAGGCTCTCACGGCGGACGCGCTGAATGAAAAGTATCTTGCGCTCAATAAGCTGTACTTCGGGCCCGACATGGTCTCCGACGACGGCATCGCGCTCGAGTGGGCGCGCATCCCGCACTTCTTCTATAACTACTATGTGTTCCAGTACGCCACCGGCTTCTCCGCTGCCGTGGCGATCGCAAACCGCATTCTCGCCGAGGGCGAGAGCGCCGTGGCCGATTATAAGAAGTTCCTCTCCTCCGGCGGCAGCGCCGACCCGATCAGCCTTCTCAAGATCGCGGGCGTCGATATGAGCACGCCGAAGCCCGTGAACGACGCGCTCTCCCTCTTCGGCGAGCTCATCGACGAGATGGAGCAGCTGGTGGATTGAGGGAAAATCTGCAGCATCACAAAGCAAAAATGGACGCACAGCGCTGGCTGTGCGTCCATTTTTTATAGACTTTGTTTATTATTTTTTCAAAAGCCGGTTGATGAAGCCGAGCAGCATGAGCATGTCGTCCTCGTCGAGCTGCCGCATTCCGGCGAGCGCTTTCCGGATCAGCTCGGGGTGCGATTCCTCGTCATTGAAAAACTGCTGCGGCGTGATGCCGAAATAATCGCAGATCGCAAGAAACTCCTTCATCGGCGGCAGCGCCTTGCCGGAGGAAATGTTGTATACATACCCGCGGCTGTGTCCCAGATCGTAGCTCATCTGATATTCCGAAACGCCCTTGCGCAGCCGCAGCTCGGTAATGCGGTTTCGGATAAATTCCTCCGTCATTGGTATCACCTCATATAGATAATACCGACAAGGGATAATTCAATAGTAAATAAATATTTGTCAAAAAATATTGCAACAACTAAAAATATATGTTATCATTTGCGATGAATCCAAGAATCTTGTAAATAATTACTATTCTGAAGAGATGAGAAAAACAGGTGGAAGGAGCAGCCCGCAAACGAGGCAAATGGGAATCAAAAGAGTTTAGGACATCTCAAGGGCGCAAAGACCATAGCGCGGTAACCCCCGCGCCTGAAAAAGGTATGGAAAAGACAGATCAGGCGGAACGCCGAAGCTGTTTGGCAGAACGGTAGGAGTGAGAACCATGTAGAACGGCGGCCAGCGCAACCGCTAAAGCGGAGATGTGGGCCAGCGTATTGAGGTTTGCCGCGCTGCTTCCGTTACGCACCCACAGGCGTTCCTGACCTGCGGATTTGAAACGGGAATTGTAGCGCTCGCACTCCGTACGCAGAGCGTAAGTCCGCTTAAAACGCAGGCATTCCCTGTCAATGGAAAGTCTGTAGTCTGTTGGAATGGTCTTTATACTTGGTACAGCCCCGGTTTTTCTTGCCGTTGTTCCAGTTTTTGTGGTTGCAGGGGCAAACACCGGTTTTGGACTGGCGGAAGGGGCAGCAGAATTTCTGCCTGGTACGATTATTGTCGGTGGTTTTTCCGTCTTTGTGCATAGCCAGTCCAGCATCACAGATCAGGTTGCCTGCCGGAAGAGCTTTGCTCTTGGAATTGCGTTTTTTGAGTGGAATAAAAGATTCCCCATCATAGACCGATTTCACGGTATTGTAGATGCTTTTCACATCGTAGCCCTTGTCGGCAAGGAAGGCGCATT
>ERZ808240.1704-NODE-1704-length-26385-cov-26.701671_pt1 | contig 26385 bp, 26 predicted proteins | sample MGYA00521084_ERZ808240 | MGnify/ENA primary metagenome ERZ808240 (study PRJEB31516, sample SAMN03275571) | gut metagenome | biome: mammalia-associated habitat; material: feces | host: Papio cynocephalus | place: Kenya | collected 2012-08-06 ... | reverse complement strand
CGGTTATCGGGCGGAGCGGATCCAGCCGGTCGATCTGTTCCCGATGACGGTGCATGTGGAGACGGTAGTTGCACTACATCGGACAGATTTGTAAGAATCCTTGATTTTAGGCACTTTGAGAGGATTTTCAGGTTTGACCAGAGTGACCGAAAAACATACAAAAAAGCAATTTCAGACGGTGTGAATGTCTCAGTCGTATTGGACTGCGGCTTCGGAAACACATCAAAGAAAAAGTAATACATTTATCATTCAACTAAATAAAAGAAACGTGAAAGACCGTTCATTTTCAAGAAAAATTGAAAGTGAGCGGTCTTTTTTATACCTCTAAAACGGATTTTTATTAAGACGTTTTGAAGAACTGATTCGATGTGTTCGAGAAAGGCGATATTATGGAGACGATCCGGAATGTAGATGTAAACAGATTGCATGATTTCAAAAATCATCCATTCAAAGTAGAGATGAATACAGAATTGTGCGAGCTTATGAGAAGTATTGAAAAAGAAGGAGTGCTTGTACCACTTCTTGTAAGGACTAATCCATATGGTGATGGATATGAAGTTATATCAGGACATAGGAGGAAGGAGGCAGCAATTTGGGCGGGTGAGACTATGGTTCCTGTTGTAGTAAGAGAGCTTGATGATGATCAGGCAGTTGTGGCAATGGTTGATTCTAATTTGCATAGAGAGAATCTCAAACCTAGCGAGAAAGCATTTGCATATAAGATGAAATTAGATGCAATGAAACATCAGGGGAAGCGGTTATCGGATGATTCACTGTCAGATAATGGAGCAGAAGTGCTGGCAGGTAATGAAGCAAATCATATGACTTCGGCTCAAGTTGGACCGAAGTGTGACACAGATGGAAATGGCAGAGCGGATAATTCTGGGAATAGAGCTAATGAAGTTATTGAAGAACATTCCATGATGAACAGCAACGAGCTTCTTGCAAGACAGGTCGGAGAAAGTGTAGCACAGATAAAGAGATATATCCGGCTGACGAATCTCATCCCTAAGATACTTGCTATGGTGGATGAGGGAAAGATAGCATTTACGATTGGTGTGGAATTATCCTATCTGTCAGAAGAAGAACAGTATGAGCTTCATGCTGTAATGGATTTGGAGCAATGCACACCATCCTTGTCGCAGGCAAACCGGATGAAACGAATGAGCCAGAGAGGTGGGTTTGATATGGACGCTATATATTCGGTGCTTGAGGAGGAAAAGCCAAACCAGAGGGAGCAGATAAAGATTCGGGCAGATACGCTGGATGATTATTTTCCGGATGGTTTTACACCAAAGCAGAAAGTGGAATTGATTGAGATGCTAGTAAAGGAATGGCATGATAAGCAGGTTACGATGAAAGAAAGGAACAGGTGAGTTATTATGAGCAATGATAAAAAATCTTTATATGAACAGATGGGCGGTACTTACGCAGAGATAGATGGGATATTTTATCCGAATATAACACTTGAAGACGAGATAGCAGAGCAGAATGATTTTTGCGGTAAGTACGGTGATATGTGGAAAAAGCATATGCATGACAATCGAAACGCGGATTACAGACATTACCTGTTTACAGGAAAGCTGAATGAAAAGGCGAGGGAGATAAATGAGCAGGCGTATGAAATGCTGGATGTGATTATGAATCAGTATATGAATAATCATAAGCCAGACAATCCGAAGTCAACGATAGAGATGTGGAAACTAAGGGAACAGGCAAAGATGCAGGCAGAGGAGGTTATATTTCATGACATTATTTTTAGATAAAATGAAAAACAACAACGCAATTGGTATAAGAACCGAAGAAAGAGAGGATTTTAATATGACAGAGAAGATTAGAGAGTATAATATGAATGGAAGCCTGATTATAGGCGTAGATGCAGGATATGGTAATTATAAAACAGCTAGAAGGGTATTTCCGACAGCGGTAAGCGCGAGCGATAAAGCACCGGTATTTGCAAAGGACTATATTGAGTTAAATGGCAGGTATTATATTATCGGGGAAGGACACAAAGGATTTGTCGCAGATAAAGTGACGGATGATGACAACTATGTGCTTACTATGGCGGCTGTTGTGAAAGAGCTTGAGGCAAGAGGGTATATTGACAAGAAAAATGCAGTCCGTATTCATCTCGCAGCTGGACTTCCGCTGAAATGGGTACAGGCACAGAGAGATACTTTCAGGGATTATATGCTGAGAGAGCGGTTTGTAAAGGTTATCTATAAGGACAGGATTTATGAACTTGAGTTTACAGGCTGTACAGTAATGCCGCAGTGTTATTCGGCGGTAGCGGAAAATCTGAGGAATTTCAAGGGGATAAATCTTCTTGTGGATATTGGAAATGGTACGATGAATCTGATGTATCTGAACAATGGAAGGGCGATGGAAAGCAAGTCGTGGACAGAAAAACTGGGAGTATATCAGTGTGAGAAGGCAATCCTTAATAAGGTTCGTGATAAGACAGGAACAGAGCTGATGCACGAGGTAATTGAGAATTTCCTTCGTGAAGGTGAGACAGATATTTCAGAACCTTATGCCATCCTTATGAAAGAAGCCGCAGGAGAATATGCGAGCCAGATTTTCCAGAAGCTGCATGATTATGAGTATAATGAGCATATGATGAAGCTCTATATAATGGGCGGAGGAGCAAGACTTATTGAGATATTTGGAGATTATGACAGAGACAGAGTAACCTTTAACCATGATATCAGAGCCAATGCAAAGGGCTATGAATACTACTGCTATATGATATTCAAACAACAGCAGGGAAGGAAGGCGATGTAAATGGCAGAAAAAACATGGAATAAGAATGTTCGTTTCAACACCAATAGTGAGAGTGCAATGCAGGCGTGGAGCCTGCTTCACTCTGACGAGGTGAAGAATGGCTTCAAGTCGCAGAATGAATTTATCATCTGTGCAATTAATGATTATTATGAGAGATATGTGCAGAAGAAGGATGATCCTTATCTTGAAACGAGAGAAAAGGAAGATGCTTTCGTGGAGCGTATTGTAAGTCAGGTTACAGAAAAGATACTGACGAATTTGCCAACTCTTGCAGGAATGTATATGATGCAGCAACAGGCAATACTTACGGCAGGTCTGCAGAATGCAGGAATGCCGGTGATGAATTTTACAGCAGATGCAACGAATGCAAATATGACAGGGGCAGGAGCGCAGAATAATGGTGGCTGTAGCAGGGAAAATGGAGTGGAGCAAGGTCAGAATGCTGGAATATCTCAACAAGAAACTCTTGCCGATGAAGAGCCGGAGGATAACGAGTTTCTTGATTTTTCTTTTGGAATGTAATTCCGATTAAATTCATAATGCAAATGGCAGTAGGACATGTTATGATATTTAAAATACGAATGGAGAAAGGGATTACATGGACAAACTGGATATTGTAACAGATGAGTCAGGCAATAAGGTTGTTTTACTGCCTGAAATCATATTTTCCAATAAACAGAATATTAATTGGGATAATGTAGAGGATTACTTGGGAAAATATGTAGGAGAATTGATTGAAATAGCAGAGACAAGAGACATTATTTATATTGGAAACAAATTTCCGGATGAATATGGCGGTTCTAGTTATACAAGAAAAACAAAGGGCGCAAGAGCAAAAGCAAAGGCAAATGCGGCACAGGGAATCCGAGAAATGGTTGAGATAGCTACTGATAAGGTATATCGGGAAAATCATAAAGAAAAACATTCTGAAGATGCTCATAATGGATGGTTTTATTATGTGACAAGATTTGCAATTCCATTATATGACAATGAGAAAAAGACAGGCGAATACAATGTTTATTCTGCGTGTCTGGTTGTAAACCATGCGGCTAATGGAAAAATGTATCTGTATGATGTAGTGGATATAAAAAAAGAAGCGAGTAACCCACTCAAGACTATCAAGTAGTCAAGTGGTACAAAACCGCTTCTGAAAGTATACTAGCATTACGATAGGGAAAAGTCAACAGTTTGTTGAGGATATTTTTTCTAATATGCATTATTGGAGTGATGTGATTGCGAAAGGTTGCAAGTGAATTGAATTTTAGTATCATTATCAGTAAAGAGGCTTCATTTGATATAGAAATCGTAGCCATCGCAATTAATCCAATTATAAATAAAGTCATATGGCTACAGAAAATACATTGTATGTAGCGAAATATAGCAACAATCATATAAAACTGAATACACGCAATGAAAGAAGCAGATATGTGGAAATATTCCATGTGTCTGCTTTTTTCATGCCCTAAAGATAACAACAAGTCTTAGTGAAGCTTGTTTTATGCAGTCATATATCCCACACCGCAGGTGTGTACCGGCAGGGTATTAGGGGCAGCCGCCACTAACGAGATGGGTTTTCGTAACACGAAAACCGTATCTCGCCTACCATGTTACAGGAATTTCACAAGCAACAGAAGTTGATTTACAAAAGACTGACAGAGTGATTATCACAGCAAAACAGATAAGAAGAATTACACGAGAGGAGGGATGTGTATGGGCAGACCAAAGAGCAGACAGGCACCAAGAACGACAATGAGCATCCGGGTATCGGAGCGTGAGCGAAGACAGATAGAAGAAAAAGCAATGGCTACAGGATTGGCTGCATCTGCATATATCCGTACAATGGCATTGGATGGTGGAAATGTGGACACAACCATTCACGAGGACAGACAGAAGCTGATGCATGAATTATCTGCAATAGGCAACAACATCAACCAGATAGCACGAATGGCAAATACGAATTTATTCATCCCAAAGTCGGATGTGCAGGATGTAAAGGAGCAGTTGCGACAGATACAGCGGCTATTGATGCAGTATATAAGAAGCAAGTGACAGATATGCTTTGCGGGTATCCAATGGATAATGCGGCATATCAATTAATTTAGCAGAAAGAAGGGATGAACATGGCGATTACGAAAATATGGAATATAGCCAAAAGCAAGGATGGGAACCTTTCAAATTCCCTGCACCGCTCCTTATTATATATCGTAAATCCGGTAAAGACGGATGGTAGTGTATTAGTGGGAGGTGTAAATGTAATGCCGGATGCAGAGCTGGCGTACGAGCAGATGTGTGAAACAAAGCAGACATTTGGAAAGGAGTTAGGACGACAGGGGTATCATGTCGTCCTTTCATGTCCTATAGGGGAAGGTGATCCGCAGACCATGTATCAGCTAACGAAGGAATTCATAGAGGGATATCTGGGAGACAGATACGAGGTATTATTTGCGGTGCATGTAGACAAAGGGCATCTGCACAGTCATATCGTATTCAACAGCGTAAGTATGATAGACGGATACAAGTACCAGTACACAAAAGGCGATTGGAAAAATATCCTCCAGCCGATTACCAACCGTCTCTGTGAAAAGTATGGCTGGTCAGTCATACCGGCAGAATATACTAAGAACTCAGAGCGTATGAGCAGGGGTGAATATGAGTATCAGAAGTCCTTGAAGGAAGTCATGCTTTCAGATGTAGAATATTGCATGTCAAATGCAGAAAATATGGACGAATTTATTTGGAATTTAAAAGAACTTGGTTATGAGGTAAAACAAGGAAAACACCTTGCAATTAAAGCCGGAGGAATGAAAAAATTCCGAAGATTAGATACGCTTGATGAGAGCCTTTCAGTGGAACAGATAGAGGAAACGCTTGCAGCAATACAGGGAAAAGATACGACAGTAAAACTGATAACAAATGATGATTATAAGTCATTTAAGCATTGGACAAGCGAATACCAGCGCAGCTTCTATGTAAAAATAGTGAGCTTGCGTCAGATGGAAGTGTACCGTTTCCAGTCAAAGGCAGCCCGCCGATATCATGACTTAAAACGCATGAATGAACTGCAGGAGCAGTATCTGTATCTGGTAAATCATAAAATCGAATCAGCTGATGAAATGCTTGACCGCCATGCACAGATAAAAGAAAAAATAGCAGATATCAGTGTCGAGCAGAAAATGATTTATGCAGAAAACAGAAAGCTTGGAAAAATTACAGAGGACGAAGCAGAGATAATCCGACAGGATAATACAGAAAGGCTTGAAGCACTAAAGAATATGAAGAAGGAGCTTAACCATGAGTTAAAGCTTGCAGGCAGCATTATAACAGAATCCTTATATCAGTCCTATCTTCGACTAGAATTTGAACCGGAAACCAACAAGGATAAGGAGACAGATCCACTGCATCCTGACATACCGGAATCCCCATGGGAAAAAAAGCGAAAGGACGCAGAATACAAGAAAAGGCTGGATGAATTACTTGCTAAGATCCATGCTGACGAGGAAGCCCGCAGGGAAAAAGAACGCAAAGAGCTGGAAGTACAGCAGGAGCGGAAACGCAGGAAGGAAGCGGATACAAAGCGTAAGGAAAGAGAACAGGAGGAACAGCGGACAAGGAAGTCTCTTGCATACAGCAGATGGCATCTAGACGCAAGTAATAAGTTCTATGAAGCTGTAGGATTGCCAGCATCGGAGGAATATGCAGGTGAGTATCTTACTTGGATGAGTGAGCAGATGAGCATAAAGCAAGAGCAAAAACCATTGGAATACTTTAAGAGAATACTTCCATCATATGATGAGTATGTGAGGGAGAAGTATCCTGAAAGCATTGAGTTAGGGTATGAGTTATCAAAGCAGGAATCCGAGCCTACAACATTACAGCAGAATGATGGTATGTATAATATTGCAAATGATGAAGTAAATAAAGTGCAGAATCCGGCATCAGATAATCTGACTGAAGAACCAGCAGAGCTACAGGCAGATTCACATGAAGAGCCGCAGATGCAGCTACAAACAGAGCCGCAGATAGAATCACAGCAAGAACTACAAGTAACACCACAACTGCCAGACAGCTTTTCTGCCTTCAAATCCTTACCTGTGTCCACTCAGTCACAGCTACTTTGTACGGAATTATGCGACACCATGCAGGTATTTGAGCAGTTACAGCAGTATGCAAAGGATACTGGATATCATGGCAGTTTCGATGAACTTTACGAAATGGCAAGTGCCATTAGTGAAGAAAACAGCAGGTCATATGAGGATAGAAAAGCACAGATGATTGCAGATGAGCTGAAAAGAGCTGGAGCAACAGCACAGAATTTCTATCAGATAAGAACTGAGAGTCTGGCAGAGGCTTTTATATCTGCTGGAGATATCGGTTCATCACGGATCCCATTGATTATCAAGGTGGAACAAAAATTAGGTGTTGCACCGGATTATGAAAAGAATCTCGAACTTGTAAATGCAATTCAGACAGATGCAAAAAACTATGGAGAAAAGCAGGTAAACCGAAGTCTATAGCCTTTCCCCACACAACCCCAATCCCGGAAAGCTGTCTTCCGTAAATTGTCACCGCTACAGCACATTGTTATGCAAATGTAGCATTTTTATAATAATGCCGTCATATGACTAAACTTCCAATTGCCATAATTATTAAAATACGGTAAAATGATAACAAATTCATCAGACACAAGGAGTAACAGTTATCATGCAGTTTAAGAGAACACTGGAAATTAAGGCGGAACATAAGCTTATGGTAATAGATGTCGCAGATATACTATATATCAAGGCTTCGGTGAATGACTGTTACATTCATGCGACAAGCGGAAGCGTATACAAGACCAGAAGCACCTTAGAGGCAATGGAGGCGCAGGTCGGGGAATATTTTCTGAAAGTGCATCGTACCTATCTGGTGTGTATCATGGCAATCCATGCATTAGAAGATACGCTGACACTTATCAATGGAGAAGAGATTAACTACGCAACCCGCAGGAAAAAAGAAATCCTTGCTCGGCTGCAGGAAAAGCAGAAAAAATTGATTGAGAGCTTTGCCATGCCGAATACACCAAAGACGCCGGAAGAGTATCATGCCTTCTATCGGAGCTTTGACCAGATGCCGTTTGCCTTTACGGATATTGAGATGATATTCAATGAGGACAGGCATGCAGTGGACTGGATATTCCGCTATGGCAACGAGAAGCTGGCAGAGGTGGAGCATGTACCATTGACCGGATTGATTGGGAATACCTTCGGCAGTATCTTCTCCAATATGGACGATAAATGGCTGTGTACTTACGAGCGGGCAACGTTGTATGGAGAACAGCTTGAGATTATGGCTTACAGTCCGGAGATAGATACCGAACTTAAGATTATCTGTTTCCCGACATTTCCGGGACACTGCGGATGTATGTTATTCCCGTTGGATGAGATACACTGTGCACAAAAACAAGATGAGCTGTCACAGATATGGAAGAATTACCTGTTAAAGCAGGAATAAATACTGTGACGAATTACATAAGCTGACTAAAAAATGTCATTTCATCACAAAAAAGTGGTGGAATGGCATTTTTTTAGAAAAATCAGAACAAATAGTCACACAACACCTTGAAAAAATCGAGATGAGATGGTAAAATTTAGCTAGATATGTGACAGAGAAGATTCTGTATAACACATGCAAAATAGATACAGATCATTATAAAACACGGATTACAATGAAAATTGTGGCTAGGAGGTAATCTATGAGGAAAGGAATAAGGAGCATAAAAAGAGGAACAGCAGTACTCTTGAGTGCCTGCATGGTGTTTGGTATGACACCGATTCAGGCAGGGGCGGAGGAGGTCGGGACAGGTGTATCCGGAAATGAGACGCAGATACAGACGGAGCCTTCGGAATCTGGCAGTGAGACGCAGACGCAGGCGGAGCCTTCGGAATCCGACAGTGATGCGCAGACGCAGGCAGAACCTTCGGGATCCGGCAGTGATAATGAGACGGCTGAGGCTGCAGAAGCAGGTCACTATGACGAAAACGGCTTCTGTAAGGGATATGAGATAGATCCGAATGGCAGTGGTGCATGGGTGAAAAAGTCAGGAGCTGATGCCTGCACGGATGCAGACTGCAATGGCTATCAGCCGATGACGACAGAAACAGAAGATGACACCGAATGGTATGAGATCAGCAATGCCGGACAGCTCTACTGGTTCGCTTTGCAGGCCGATAATGGCAAACTCTTAGATGCCAATGTCCGTCTGACTGCAGATATCGTGGATAATGAGGGCGTAACCTTTGGCTGGGATGAGAATAATGATTATGCAGTGGTTGCGACAAAAGATGGGCAGGCGGTAGATACGACAACGCTGCGTATGTGGAATCCGATTGGAGAAAAGCAAAATGATGAAAATCATATGTTTGCAGGACATTTTGATGGACAGGGGCATACGGTTTCTGGATTGTATTATGACTCACAAGATATGAATAAAGATGCAGGTATTTTCTGGAGAGTATATGGAACAAGCGCATGTTATACAATCATAGAGAGAGTAGGCCTTGAAAATTCTTATTTGCATAGTCGCAAGGGAGCAGGGGGAATAACAGGATATGCTCATTGTGCTTCAATCAGGCAGTGTTATAATGCGGCTTACCTAGTGTCTGCATATTATTCTGGAGGAATAGTTGCCTTGACAAGTGATCGTATAACACTAAGTGAAGTATTTAATTTTGGTGAAACGATGCTAATTGGTAGTTCAAATCAGGACCCATTCAGAGGGCAAATTATAGGAAAAAGGGGGGCTGACAGTAAAGACGGCGCTAAATATGAATTAAACTGCTGTTACGCTCGTTCTGACCTAAATATAGATTTATGTGGAAATAATTCAGATTATAATGTGGAAAAAACATTTTTACCCAAGGAATCCTTCTATAATGGTGAAGTTGCGTATTTGTTAAGTCAGTCATCTGCTACATGGGGACAGGATTTATCTTCGGACAATTCGCTCCCAAATCCCTGTGTATCTGAAGAGTATAAGGTTTATAAGACGTGTACCGGATATACCAATGATGCAAGAGAGGTACATCACATTGTCAAGAATGGCTTCTGTACCAATGCCGGATGTAATTATTATGAAGAACCACATTACAATGAAACAGAGGGAGTCTACGAGATCAGTAATGCCGGACAACTGTATGCCTACGCAGATAAAGCGCAGATAGTTTATACAAAGGGTGCAAGGCTTACAGCAGATATCGTAGTAAATGAAGAAGCATTGATTCAGGAGGATGGTACTCCTGTTACGGAGACGGCTGACATTAGGATGTGGGATGGATTGTTCAGATATCTATATTATCTATATGACAATGAACAAAAACTTGTATTTGATGGTAACAATCATTCTATCAGCGGACTGTATGCGAGGGGAAGCGGACTGCAGGGGTTTGCGTTATATAATAATGGAACGGTAAAGAATCTGCAGATTAAGAATTCGGTATTCATATCAACGAATGGCAGTGCAGGAGGCATTGTTGCAGGTCCTCCTTTTGGAAAGGGTGACTGTAAGCTAGTGAATTGTTCTTTTGAAGGTTATGTAGAAGGAGCCAAAACTGCAGGGGGCATCGTCGGATACATCAATGATCTGGTAGCAGGCAGCCATAATATAAGCAATTGTTATGTAGATGCGTATGTAAAGGGTGGAACTGTAAATCCAATCGCACCATACAAAGCAACAATAAGCAACACTGCCTATAATACAGATAAATACACAGCGGGATGTATCACCAAGAATGTAACGGGCTTTACCACCGACCAGTTTGCATCCGGTGAAGTGGCATATGCGCTGAATAATGGTAACTCTGATATATGGAAGCAGACCTTAGACGGAGAGGCAAAGGACAGCACACCGACACTGAACACAGCAAAAGCGAATGTATATCAGTATGAGAGACTTCGCTGTGATGGGACGGAAAAGACTACCGATGATGGTAAGTATGTATATACCAATGATTCTACTATGAGTGGTAAACAAATTCAGGATGAGCATGTATATGAGATAGATCCTTCTGACCATACACATCATAAGTGTAAGGTATGCGGTGACGAAGTAGCACATGACTATACCTATAAAGTGGCAGATGGGACAACAGATACAATCCGGGCAGTCTGTGATGTATGCGGTGATTCCTATACGGTAAAGCTTAGCGCACCGGCTGGGACTGATGGAAAGCTTACATATACCGGAACCGGACTGACTGCCGGTACTGAGATTACAGACGGAGCACTTGGAGAGACATTACCGGGTGTAGAATATGCCACCGTGACAGATGGCAATGTTTCAGCATATAGCACGGACGCACCGGTAAATGCCGGCAGCTACAGGGCAAGGCTGATTATGGGAAGTGGTGATAATGCAGTTTCTGCTACAGTGGATTATACCATTGAGCAGGCAACACCGGTGATTGGCTGGGCAGATGAGCAGAAAGAACAGTCAGCAGTCTATACGGGAACAGCGATTGCCTCATCCAAGCTTACAGCACCGAAGGTTACATTACTGGGGAATGATACATTTAGCGATAGTAGTAAGATTACTTATTCTTACCGCAAGGTGACAGATAGTACTGCATCCGGTGATTTCATTTCAGGTCTTCCGGCAGATGTCGGAACCTATGAGATCAAGGCGTCAATACCGGCAGATGGTAATTACACTGCAGCAGAAGGTACTATGACACTTGAGATCAAATGGTTGGATCTGAATAATATAGCTGCTACATTAATAGACGAGAAGGGCAAAATGTTAGATCCTGATACGGAATGGTGGGCAACTTCTGTAAGTTTCACAGCACCGGAGGGCTATACGATATGTAAAACCGTAGATGGAACATATGGTTCATCCTTTACATATGCTGACGCAACCGATGATAAGGCAAAAGAAATCACCTATTATCTCAAAAATGAGGCTGGTGAGATTGGCGAAAAGAGTGTCACAGTAAGAATCGCAGACCCGAACAACTGCAGCCATGTGGATAAAAAAAGCACAGACAGCAAAGGGAATGAAACAAATGAGCCGGATGGATTTTGTGATAAGTGCGGTACATCCCTAAAGAATTTAGAACATTTAGCTGATTTGTATCGAACAATTTCCAATGAGCTCAATAACAGCGAAGGTAAATATAATGGAACGCAGTACACAACCAAATCAATTGAGAATTTGAGACAAGCTTTAAAAACGGCAAGTAGTATGACAGCACAAAACAGTGTTGATGAAATTACGACAGCATATGACAATCTGCTGAGGGCTTCGCGTGTTGGAAACGATGGACTGATAGCGGCAGATCACAATATTGTCATATCATTTGCAAATCCGGGTGCAGTAAGAGGCATAGCATCGGGAAATGGCTGGTATGCAAACGGTGATACCGTTACCCTTAAAGTAACACCAAGTATGGGATACAGCTTCAGCAAATGGACGACGGATACAGCAGGCAATACATTTGTAGGAACAGAGAGTACATATACCTTTACATTAGATGCTGACAGTCAGGATGCATATTATGCATGGCTTGACGAGGTAAAATATACAGTGACATGTGAAAGCGTAGAAGGTGGAACCTGCACAACAAGCACATCAGACGGAAAGTATGTATATGGACAGACAGCAACAGTGACAGCAACAGCGAATGATGACTATGAATTTGTAGGATGGAAGGATAGTTACGGAATAACAGTAAGTACGGATGCCGCATATAGCTTTACAGTGATTGGTGATACTGCATTGACACCGGAATTTGTTAAGGCTAAGACAGAGGAAGGAAATGAGATTGCTTATGTAACTGTAAGCTTATATCATCAGTCAGGAAAGCTTCTGGACAGCCGGAAGGTTGTTTCGGGCGAAGGAAAGATTACCACTACAGTAAATGCACCGACAAAGGTAGGCTTTGACTTCCTTGGATGGTCTGCAAAGGCAAGCGGTGCAACAGCAGAAGATGTGGTTGATTTTGAAACTGCAACCTTTAGCGAGAATACCAGTTTTTATCCGGTATTTGAGGCACAGAATATTACTTATACATTGACAGTAGGTTTACAGACAGAGCAAAAGGCTCCACAGTCTAGTGTTACGGTTACTGCAGATCCGATGGAAGGTAAACAGTTTGTTGGCTGGAAGGATGCAAATGGCAATATCGTAAGCTATGATAGCACATATACTTTCATCATCACCGGAGACACCACGTTGGAGGCATATTATGAGCAGGCAGACGGTGAAGTAGTGAAAGAGCCGACGATAATCATAGGTGAGCCAACATACGAGGATATTACCGGTGGATATAAGATGGCATTTTATTTCAACTATACGGTTTCGGAGGACTGTAAGTTGTTAGATATTGGTATTATCAGAAAGAAGGGTGATTATACGGCAGATGGAATTACCCTTGAAACAGATGGTATGTCACAATATTCCGTGTTATCTAAGCTGGGCAGTGAAGGACAGTTTTATTATACAAAATCAAATTATTATGGAACCGGACATACGGTTACGGGCTATATGATATATGAGAAGAATGGAATCAGATATACAGTATATAGTGATTCCATATATGGTGTAAAGAATAAATAGTTTAAGTGAAAGGAAGGACAAAGAAATGAAAGAAGCTTATGAAGTAGCAGAAATGGAAATTATTGAATTTGAAACAGAAGATGTGATTACTTCCAGTCAGATTGGTGGCGGTGATGAAGGCTTCGGAGACTAAGAATACCATTATCCAGGAGGCGGCGGTGTAAACCGCCGCTTTTTCCAAATAACAGAGAATATATTGGAATAATTCAAAACAGTTGTAGGCGTTTACAAATGGCAGTCATATCTGTCATATAGAGGAGATTGATTGTGAAGATTAAGAATACGATTTTAACAGCAGTATGTATTTGCTTTCTTTGCCTGCTTGGAAGTATGCAGGTATATGCGGCAGAATATTATGGAAATTTTCAATACGAAGATAATGGAGAAAATGTATCAATTTATGCGTATAATGGAAGCGACAAAGAGGTTACCATTCCTGCATATATCAATGGCAAGGCAGTAACAGAAATCAATGATTATGCATTTTTATTATGCAATTCGGTAGAGAAGATAATCGTGCCATCTACAGTTACGACGATTCACACAAATGCATTTTCAGGTGCCGGAAATCTCAAGGATGTGGTACTTGCATCCTCAGATACCAAAATCGAGGATTCCAATGAGAATACGGATAAGAAGGACACAGATGAAAGCGGAAAGTTGAATCCGTCCGATGACGCAGACAATAAGAATGGCGATAATTCAGGAAATAAAGATGCCGGAAACGCTAATCCGTCCGGCACATCAAATAATCAGACTAAGGAACAGTCCGGAGCCAACAATAATCAGAGCAGTTATAAAGTTACGGTTGATTCCTCTGTAGATACAGCCGCAGAGGAAAAGAAACTTGCGGATCAGTACAAGAAAGAAAACAAGACAGATGACGGCGCTACAGCACAAAATTGTGATACAGAAAAGCAGAATGGTGGCACAGAGATTGCAGGAATTGATGATGGCATAGATGCCGACGAAATTGCCATCAGCTCAAATGCAGATACAGCCTCAGAAAAATCACAAAGTATGCCGATGTGGGGAATTATATTGATAGTAGTTGTAGCTGCGATTGCAGTGTCAGGAACGGTTTTATTTATCCAGAAGAAAAAGAAACAGAAGTAGAATTATATTTTGAATGGAATCAGAGGTTGCATATGAAGAGCTTTACAATCCGTCTGGCAGGACAGTATTTTACCATCTGTCCTGTCTGTGATTATATCAGAGAATATTGCAAAGATTATATAGTGGTAGATGATGCAGAGGATGCCATGCGTTTTCACATTGCCACCACGCAGTCCGATATCGACTTTGAGCGTGAAAAATCCGCCAGAGAAGATATCAAAGAGGGCATTCCCATCAGGCAGTTTTCCGATGCCTACCTGGAGATACTTGCGGTCTATCGTAAGATTGCAGACCACCTGTTATCATGCGATACCCTGCTTTTTCATGGCTCGGTCATTGCCGTAGATGGCGAAGGCTATCTTTTTACAGCCAAAAGCGGTACCGGCAAGTCCACCCATACACGACTGTGGAGAGAGTATTTCGGGGAGCGTGCTGTCATGGTAAATGACGATAAGCCGCTTCTTCATATCACAGACTCTGGCGTGACTGCATATGGTACACCCTGGGATGGCAAGCACAGATTAAGCACGAATACCGCAGTGCCGTTAAAGGGCATCTGCATATTGACAAGAGACACCACAAATCATATCGAGCAGGCAGAGTCACATGCCGCATATCCGCTTATTGTTCAGCAGACGAACCGCAGCCTTACCGCGGACGGAATGAAGCAGACTCTTTCCCTCATAGACAATATGCTTAATGTAGTGCCGGTCTACCGGCTTGGTTGCAACATGAATATCGAGGCTGCAAGGGTGGCTTATGAAGGAATGAACAGACTTAAGAAACAGGAGGAATCATAGATGAGATTAAAAGATACATTTATCACACATGACAGCGATGGAGAGCAGGTTTTGATTGATGTAACCAGCTCATTTGCAGGGCTTGTCAGAAGCAACAGGACAGCGGCATTTATCGTGAAGTGCCTGAAAACAGATACTACCAAAGAGCAGATCGTTGAGGCTATGTATGAGAAATACGATGCCCCGAAGGATGTGCTGCAAAAGGATGTGGAGTCGATTGTGGAGAAGCTGCGTGGCATTGGAGCGATAGAGGAATGACCAGATTATCTTATGAGGAATATCTACGGAAATATCATACTCTCACATACAAAAATGTAGGAGTGAGTATGCTGCCGCTGTTAAAGCAGGGACGGGATTCTTTTACGGTGCGTGAGGTGAAACAGGGCGAAAGCTGTAAGTTATGGGATGTCGTGATGTATAAAAGAGGCACAGACCAGTATGTGCTTCACAGAATTATCAAGGTATATGAAGATTCCTATGATATCCTTGGCGATAACTGCATCGGGATAGAGCGTGGAATCCCAATGACAGATGTTCTTGGTGTTATGACAGACTTTACCCACAAAGGGAAGCAGTGTAAGACCGATGACATAAGATACCGATTGTATGTGTGGCTGTGGTGCAGACCATATAAGCTGCGGATATTTATAAAGAAGATCAGAATGAGATTACAATCTGTTTTGAGAAAAAAGAGCGAAAAATGAATCGAAGTTGGTGTGATTATTTATGAGAAAGACGAATAAATCCGCCCTGCACTTTATCAACGAGGTCGCAGGCAAAAGCAGATTATATATCATATTTCTGCTACTGGTGCAGATGGTACTTGGCATCAGCAGTGTTTTTTATGCTCTGCTCCTGCGTGGACTGATTGATGGTGCAGTGGCACATGACAGCAAAAAAATGCTGACCTTCTGTGTCCTCTTTGCGGCACTTGTGGTGGGGCAGATTGCACTCCGGGCAGTTCTTCGGTTCTTAGAAGAATACGCTAAGGCAACCTATGAGAATGCATTCAAAAGCAGGCTGTTTGCAGGGCTTCTTACACACAATTACGGAGCAGTCACCGCAACCCATTCCGGTGAGTGGATGAACCGCCTGACATCAGATACGGTTGTCGTGTCAGAGGGGCTTGCCACGATTGTGCCGGGCGTAGCCGGGATGGTAACGAAGATGGCAGGAGCACTTGTGGTAATCCTTATTATGGAACCGAGGTTTGCCTATATCCTTGTGCCTGGCGGAATACTTCTGGTGCTGCTTACTTATATTTTCAGAAAGCAGCTAAAGAAGCTGCACAAGCAGATGCAGGAAAAGGATGGATTTGTCCGTATCTTCTTGCAGGAGCATCTTGGCAGTCTGATGATCGTCAAAGCATTTGGCAGGGAAGCGGACAGTCTTACGGAGGCGGAAAGCCACATGAGCGAGCACAAGAAAGCCCGCATGCGTAAGAATCATTTCTCCAATGTCTGCAATATCGGCTTTGGAGCAGTTATGAACGGAGCTTATGTGTTCGGAGCTGTCTATGGGGCATTCGGTATCTACAATGGCACTATGACCTACGGTACATTCATGGCGATGCTTCAGCTTATCAGCCAGATACAGAATCCGTTTGCCAATATCACAGGCTATCTGCCGAAGTATTTTGCGATGCTTGCGAGTGCGGAGAGACTGATGGAGATTGAGGCGTATGAAAAGGATGAAGTAAAATATATTCCGGATAACAGCACCTTCGGCTTGTCCCATGTGGATTTTACATACCTTCCGCCGGTCATTACCGAGGGAGATACGGTTATGCCAATCGTATTAAAGGATTACAGCTTAGAGATACGAAAGGGCGAGTTTGTGGCATTTACCGGTCCGAGTGGCTGTGGCAAGAGTACTGTGTTAAAGCTTCTGATGGGCTTGTATACAGTGGCTGCCGGAGAGGTCTATGGGTGCAGGCGTAATATGTTTGCTTATGTGCCACAGGGAAATCAGCTTATGAGCGGAAGCATCCGGGATATTATTACATTTTCCGATAAAGACAAGAGCGGCGATGAAGCAGGTATTTACAGAGCCTTACGGATTGCATGTGCAAATGGTTTTATCGCAGAGCTGGAACAGGGCATAGATACACTTCTTGGCGAGCGGGGCTTAGGACTTTCTGAAGGACAGATGCAGAGACTTGCGATTGCAAGGGCTATTTATTCCGACCGACCGGTTCTTCTTTTGGATGAAGCTACAAGTGCACTGGATGCCGGGACAGAAGAAGCAGTGCTTGAGAACCTTCGCAGCATGACAGATAAGACAGTGATCATTGTAACCCACCGTCCGGCAGCATTAAAGCTGTGTGACAGGCAGGTTGCATTTGGAGAGAAAAATGGAAAAAACTAATACAGAATATATAAATCAGATTGCCTATGACATGATTTATCTGGCTTCATTTGGAATTAACAGTAAGTGTAAACCGGATGAAAAATGTCTGGAGCGTTATCGCACAAATGAGGAAAACAGAAAAGAGCTTTTTCGCATGAGTGCAAAACATTTCATAGATGCACTGACTGGTATGACGTTAAAGCAGGCAGGAGTTGTATTGCCAAAATACTGGGAAGAGCGCATGGTAAAGGCAGTCCGCAAGGTTATTCTTTTTGATGCAGAGCGGAAGAAGCTGTGTGCATGGATGGACAGCGAGCATATATGGTATCTGCCATTAAAGGGTATTATCCTGAAGGACTATTATCCATCAGTCGGAATGCGGCAGATGTCGGACAATGATATTTTATTTGATGCAGACGCATGGGAGCGTGTGGAGAAGCATATGCTTGCCGAAGGCTATGAGACGGAGTCTGTAGGCAAGGGCAACCATGATGTCTACCAGAAGCCGCCGGTCTATAACTTTGAGATGCACCGCTCACTCTATGGTAAGGGACATGATGAAAGATGGGTGGAGTATTACAGTGATATAAAGAATCGTCTGCATCCTGATCAGCCGGAGGGCAGCTGCGGATATCATATGAGTGATGAGGATTTTTATATTTACATCACAAGTCATGCCTATAAGCATTACAGCGGAAGTGGAACAGGTATTCGTACCTTGTTGGATTTCTATGCATATCTTAATGCAAAGAAAGAATCACTTGATTTTGACTATATCAAGGCAGAGTGCAGAAAGCTTGGAATCAGGGATTTTGAGCAACGCAACCGCAGACTCTGCTGGAAAGTGTTTTCATCACAGCAGATATATGACAGAGTTTCTTTCGAACGATCTCTGTCGGCTGATGAGATGGAGATGCTAAAGTATTACCTTTCTTCCGGTGTGTATGGAACCTTTGAGCGGATGGTAGAAAACCGCATGGAGAAGCAGACAAAAGCAAATGGAAAGAAGAATCTGTCAAAGCTTAGTTATTATCGGCATAGAGTATTTCCGGGAATGGAGCTGTATGAGAATTATCCGTTATTGGTAAAGCACAAGTTCCTGATACCGGCATATTGGTTTTACCGGATTGTGCGTATGCTCTTTAGTAAAAAGCGCAGAAATTATATGCTGCGTGAAGTAAAGGCAGTTAAGAGAGTGGCGGCACAGGAAAAGTAACAGGATATAGATTGGTGTGGATTCAGGTTAGGTATTTCTCTCTGTATTCTCCAGCAAGTTCCGTCTTATGCCATCTTGCATACAGGCTATACAGATACTTATAAACTGACTTCGTATATTTGTTATCAGTCCCCATAACATCTGTGATTATTGTTTCAGCAGAAAGCAGATAAGTCTCTGCTTTTGCAGGGATTCCCTCTGATAAAGCAAGTACACCATTCATAAACTGGCAGATACCATAGTCAAATGTCTGTGAGCCTTCATGCTCTAATACAGTATTCTCATAGAGTGCGAGAACCTGTGAAGCCATGTCATAATCCTTGGCAAGTATGAGCATATTTGTAAGGTTTATGAGCTGCTGCAGCAGGTCGTGGGACTCCATAAGTCCAAGTTCGTTATGCTGACTGCGGATGGAGAGGGCCTTTTTCAAAGCAGTTGCAGCTTCCGAAGGCTTTTTCATTAGGACATAAATATTGGACAGATTATTATACAGGTTAGAGAGCAGACTTACAGTGCGTAGGTCTGCTTTTTCGCTGTCAAGAGGTGCTGATTCCATAATGCTGATGGCTTTCTGACGCTTTTTGAGAGCACTCTGGTATTCCTTTTTCATAACGAGCAGTTCTGCTTTATAGTCAAGAAGCAGGGCTCTGTCGCAGGCATTGCCATCTTGTTCCATCTGGTTCATCGTATATTCTATTCTGTCCACCAGCTTCGGGAGATAATCTGTCATAAGATATTTCTCAAGATATGGGAACATATCCTGTAAGAATAGCAGAAAATATTCCGGAGAATCCACAATTACATGCTCTGCAATACTGATAAGAGAATCGATTACATTCTGAGGTTTCTTCACATCCAGCCCATGAGCCAGACTTATCACATGCAGGCTATCAATCATTGTATGGCAGGCAGAGACTGTTGGAACAGTCTCTAAGACAACGATTTCCTGTATCAGCGGATGCAGGCTTATTTTGCGGTTTTCAGTATCATCATAGATAAATCCATACTTTGCAAGGTGGTTGACATCGTTTAAATTAGACAGTCTGCACCAGTTCTTAAAAGCATTTTTCAATACACCGGACAAAGGAAGCAGCGAAAGATTGCGTAGAATGTCTAATTGTGAATTGGACAACTTTCCAAGCTGCAATAGCTTCCGTAAATGCTCTGTCATAAGTCCTTCTGTATAATCTCCGTCCTTGTAAAGTTCAATATCATCACCTTCTGATATATTTAGTCCACAGGTTTCTAATTCTCGCAGTAATTCCGAAGCTTCTATGCCACTTGCGGAAAGTGAGAGCGCAGATAATACCACAGTAAGTGTGTGACTGTGGACAGTCTTAATAATATCCCTGACAACATCAGTCTCATCTTTAGCTGACGGACAAAGCTTATAGAAAAGCTCTGTAAGTTCCTTATTACTATCAAGCTCCTTTAGCACAAGTACAGGATAGCGGTTCAGCGTACATCTAGTGGTAACAAGCAGTTGAAATCGGTTTTGCTCCAATTCCTTGAAAAAAGCATCATCCTTTGGCAGTACATTAAAATTATCCAGAATAATAAGGCTGTCATCACGCAGCTTTTTTAGCACATCGTAGTGCTTTTGAAACAATTCATCTTCTGATATATCAGCGGTATCATCCGCAAAATCCATTTGAATAACATTCTTTTTTAAATCCCCGGTGTAATACCAATAAATGATATTGGTGTATTTCCTGCGGTTATTATCAGCAAAGAATCTGGCAAATTCGCTTTTCCCAATCCCGGCAATGCCACTGATAAAAAGGACATGGTTGTCCTGTAACAACTTCACAGCCTGTTTTAATTCATCTTTTCTTCCTACAAATTCCGATGAGACTGTAGGCAGAAAACAATTCTGTAAATCCTCTGACACGTCGGGAGAAAATGCCTTACTATGCTCATGGTCAGACAGAATGGCATAGCGGATTACCTGTGTGAAAAAATTGGCATTGTCAGTAATTGCAATAAGTTCATCAGCCTTTGATGTACCGATAACAGGAATACTGTCTTTTATCAATTCTTCCATCTGGGAACGAGCCTGTGACTCGTTGATAAGGTTAGGAATAATCTCATCATCAAAAGAGTTTTCAATATATTCCCAGTTATTATCATCTTCATAAGTGTGCAGTATCTCCATAGGTATCGGTCTTGCACCGGTACACCAGCGGGAGTACATTGTATTATCCTCAGCATAAATCGTATCACTGTAATCTGATGTGCCAAGATACTCAGCAAACAGGTCGCATATCAGCTTGTGCTGGGGATATGTTTTCTTTTTATTCTCAAGCAGAATGTTAATCACATTCGCAAAGGTAAGTCTGTTCTTCATAAAAATCTCCCAAATGGCAACTTCATGTCAAGTCACCGTCAATATTTTAAAACTTCCAATCACAGTATCATTAGACCATGAAATCGGAACCTATTAAAGCCAAAGAAAAGGCAAAGCGGCTACGATGAGTATAACATAAAACAAACAAATGTTCTACCAGAACATTAAAGAAAATGCCGGACAATCCGGCGATCGTTCTTTGAAAATTAAATGAGCTTTATCACATGCCAACAGAGCCTGCGAGGATGTTTCTTTAAGAAACGGAGCGGGCGAAGACACTTCCGTCAAGGGTGGGAAACGGACTCGAGCAGGAGTAGCCCACAGGTCACGAAGCGATTCGGGGGACTAAAGGTCAGTTGTGAGACTGACAGTTTGTGATATGTAGAAAGCCAAACGAATTATCTTTCAACAGTTATGATTACCACAATCACAGCATTTTTGGAAAGAAGGTGATAAGTCCAGTATTACAAGAAGGGGGTTACACATGACTAAGGAATTGGAGTTAGCCAAGAAGCTGGCTGTACTCGGGTGGATTTTCCGTCAGGGGTTAATCACAGAGGATGAGTACAACAGAACAAAAATTCACATTATGGGCGAATATGGTGTAGTAAGTTTTATGACTGCATAACCGCACATTCGTTAACATTTTGATTTTGGATTATAGTGTTGGCAGTGACAGAGCTTCTGTTGCTGCCAGTTAAATATACAGACATTTTTGAAAGGAGATTTTCACGTGGAGGAAAAACAGGTAGAAGTAATAAAGAAAGTCGAGGGTCCCATTGTCAGGGACAGCAGACTTACTGGAAAGCCACTGACCATAGAAAGAAAAAGGGTGGCGGCATATGTGCGTGTCAGCACAAACGGAGAGGAGCAGATACAGAGTTTTAATTCGCAGAAGCAGTATTATCAGGACAAAATATCATCCAATAAGGAGTGGGTGATGGTTGGAATATATGCTGATGAAGGAATTACAGGAACCAAGACAAATAAAAGAGATGAGTTCCTGCGAATGATTGATGACTGTATGAATGGTCTGATAGATATCGTCATTACAAAGTCAGTATCCAGATTTTCACGAAATCTTGTAGATACACTTTCTTATACCAGAATGCTGAAATCAAAGGGTGTGACAGTCATATTTGAAAAAGAGAATATCGACACATCCAAGATGGAGAGTGAAATGCAGCTATCGTTACTATCAGCACTGGCACAGAATGAGGTGGAGTCATTATCCCAGAATGTGACGATGGGAGTGCAGATGAAGATGTCAAGAGGAGAACTGATGGGCTTTAATGGATGTCTTGGTTATGACTATCATCCGGAAGATAAGAGCATCACCATCAATGAGGCAGAAGCGGAAACGGTACGACTTATCTTTGATCTGTATCTGCAGGGGTATGGAGCGTACAGGATTGCAAAAGAGCTTACAAGACTTGGCAAGGTCAATAAAAAAGGCGTGGTCAAGTGGACGGACAGCGGTGTGCGTGGAATCATAAAGAATGAAAAGTACAAGGGTGACCTGCTTATGGGAAAGACCTATACAGTTGATCCGATTTCTAAGAGGCGACTTGATAATCGTGGTGAATCGAACAAGTATTACACGAAAAATCATCACGAAGCCATTATTTCAGAGGAAGAGTGGAATAAGGCACAGGAGATTCTTAAAAGCAGATACAGGACAAATGAGAATGTATCTGAAACAGAAAGAATTAAATTCGCAAGAAAATATGCGTTCAGCAGTATGTGCAAATGCGGTTTCTGCGGTACTAATCTGACAAGACGCTCACATCATCGGGACACACAGCATAAAAAACCTGTGTGGAAGTGCAGAACAGCAACCAATAAAGGAATTGAGAGTTGTCCACACAGCAAGGCGATAGATGAGGTAATCATTGAAAACGCATTTGTGGAAATGTTCGGTCTGCTTGCAGAAAATTTTGATGATGTGCTTGAATCGGTTCTATCTTCGATAGAAGAAACACTTTCCAAAGATGACAGCACAGAAAAGTTAAAGCGTATTGAGAAGGATATAGCCAGTCTTGAGAAGAAAAGAAAGAAATTGACCGATATGTATCTTGATGATAAACTTACTAAAGAAGCTTATGATGATAAATACAGTGAGCTCAGCAAGAAGCTGGACAAATGTGAGGAAGAGAAAGCAATATTCGCTGACTGTGCATTATCACAGAAAAACATTGCAGATAAGATGAAGGCTATCAGAGCCAAGCTAAAGAACGCAGATGTTCTTGACCAATTTGACAGAGTGGTATTTGAAAGCCTGGTCGAGAAGGTTATAGTTGGAGAGCAGGCAGAGGATGGCACAGTTGATCCATATAAGCTGACATTCGTGTTAAAGGGTATGGATGAAAGAAGCATACCGGATGCGAGAGACAGATATATGAACTTTCATAATAAAGCAGTGTAAAAACAACAAGGAGGAGATTTGAAATGAGCGATAATCACGACTTGTTGAATGATAATGATATGTATTCTTTTTCGGGTTACGAGGCGGACGATATGTGTTCCAACAACGGTATCGACGCATTGCGAGACTGTGTGCTTGCTTAGCAAAAAAGCTTCAGTTTAAGCGGGCTTCAGACGATCATAGTGGATAATGTGTCTATGTTTTAAAGGATTGAAAATGTATAAAAATCATAGGGCGCATAAAATACTATATTTTGATAGATGAAAAGTTCATGTTTGATTAAGGTGGTTTTTAAGGAGAAACTGGTTATGGGAAAATATAGATTTATTGATAATATTACTACTCTATATGTATTTATAATGACCTTTATTGTCAGTTTCATTCTTTCGTGGGCTCAAAATAATGATGTCAATCTTAGTGGAGAAAATTACTGCTTTTTTATTTGCGGCTTTTGGGGAAGTGCAATATGTATTGTTATACGATATGTGCTTTTGTACAGGAGAGCAATATTTCAAAGTAATATGATAAGAAAAACACTTATGTTAGTTTACCTGATAGTAGGAAATATTGTATTTGCAATAATATTGGTAGGAATTTTATTTTTAAGTAACTTTTCTATGAAGCATGATATTTTGTCATACTATAATGCTTGTCAAATTATTATGTTTGTAATATTGCTATCTCAATGGCTTGGAGAACAATTATTAGGAAGTAAGATAAATATCAACTAATCATTGTGATATTTAGCTGTTTATGATACGATATCCGAAAATACGGAATAAGATCTACAAGGGAGATATTGTATTATGAACATCTACGAAAAGATCTTTGATAGACTTGAAGAATTACATATGAGCCAGATTGAATTATCGCGAAAAACTGGTATTGCTACCAGTACGATCGGTGATTGGCGAAAGAAAAAGATTAATCCACAGGCAGACAAACTGGTTGCTATATGCAGGGCACTTGATATGTCACTTGTGGATTTACTTTGTGATGAGGAAGAAGAAAAGATTGGGCAGATAGATTATATGTTAGATGAAAGATATATGATTGCTGCAACAGGAGATGTAATTTATATAGGATCGGATTTACCCAAAGAATATAGTGGTTCAAAGTATATAAATAGTATAAATGCAAGAGGCAGGAGTTCGAAACATGAGTGCATATTTATCCTTGCATTCAAGGATTAGTAATAATCTCGGAAGGTAAGTGGCTTTATGAAGGCAGTCGCAGGAATGGCAATTAAAAAAGCTTGTTCAGTAAAAAGAGAGTGTGAATTGTTCTTATAAGTCAAAATTTAAAGAAGGACGCAATTAAAATGACAGAACTTGAAAAGCTAGAGGCAGGGCTTGAATACTGCTATGACGACCTCGAAGTAGAGACGAGAAAAGAAAATGCAATTATCCAATGCAACCGATGATACGGATTATGATGCCCAATATACACAACTGAAAATGATGCTTGGCAGTGTGGGAGAAAAGGTGTGGATTGGAAAAACATTCAACTTTGACAATGGTAAGAAAATCTTTATCGGCAATAATTTTACCGGAAATTACAATCTCACAATCTTGGATATTCGAGAGGTTTATATCGGAGATAATGTAATGATTGAACCAAATACATTGATTACTACTGTAGGAAATCCATTGACAACAAAGGGTAGAAGAAACCATATCGGTATTACAAAGCCGATTCATATTGGCAACGACGTATGGATTGGAGGAAATGTAACAATTCTCCCTGGCATAACAATTGGAAATAATGTAGTAAATGATACTCTTTAAAAGGTGAGAAAGGAATATCATGCTCACGGATAGCGGTTCTCAGGAACCTATTTACAGCAGTTGTCATATTCAGACCAAAGCTCATTGAAGATTTCCTCTGCTTGCTGCTTGATTGCCTTGTCTGTATGAATATTTAAGTTAGTTGTTGCCATACGGAACACTTCCATTCAAGTATAATATACCCTGAATATTCGTCTTGCGTCAATACATTGTCATTATATAAGATGCGCCAAATATTCGAAAAAATCAGACTGGAATTGTATGTTATAGAAAGTGACAAAATCAAATTGACTAAACAGGCAGGTTCAGTTATAATAAAGACAAAATGGAAATGATATACAAGGAGGCTTTCACCATGAGAAAGATAGAAACACTGGACGATGCATTTATCAGAATCGCAGAGCTGGAAAGGGAAAATGAGGAACTGCAGGAAGAACTGGCATATTACAAAAACAGGAAGATGAGCGGACGCCAGAAGCATAATGCCAAGTGGCAGGCCATTTATAATGATTTTGTAAACGGTTATGAAGAGGGAATGACCATGGTGGATATTGCAAAAAGAAATCATGTCAGTGAGAGGACGATATACAGATACAAGGCATATTATGACAAAATGAAAGAAACCGAATAGGTAAGGAGCTTTTAGGCTGCAGGCAATGATAACAATGGAAAGCGGGATCATGCTCTGGGTGCAGGAATACCTGCGCAGAGACTGGCTCGATCCTGTATGGATCGGGATTACGACACTCGGAAACGGCGGTATGATATGGATTTTATTATCCGTAGGTCTGCTGATTCCGAAAAAGACAAGAGAGGCAGGAGCGCTGGTACTTCCTGCTTTCCTGATCGGCTTTTCCCGGATAAATACATAAAGAAAATGTCCACTTGCCCCTAAAGTCAACTTTAATGTTATAGTAAATTCCAAATGCATAACAGAAAGGATTCAAAACGGAATGGAAACGAAGGTAAC
>ERZ808240.1703-NODE-1703-length-26386-cov-4.315522_pt1 | contig 26386 bp, 23 predicted proteins | sample MGYA00521084_ERZ808240 | MGnify/ENA primary metagenome ERZ808240 (study PRJEB31516, sample SAMN03275571) | gut metagenome | biome: mammalia-associated habitat; material: feces | host: Papio cynocephalus | place: Kenya | collected 2012-08-06 ... | reverse complement strand
ATGGAGAACTATATAATTGGATTGCAACTGGAAAGGTAAATTTCAAGTTGGTTGCTTAACGTCCACTTCCAACCGTACAGGTCGAATAAGTTTCCGAATTTGGCTTATTTTTATGTAAGTAGATAATTAATCGTATATATAAACCTTTATTTTAGACGAAATGCTTTTACACAATTTTGCACTTTCTTTTCGCTTGCATGTCCGTTATCATCGGTCGTGTAGCCCGCTACACTCCATATTTAACCTATACATACAGCAGAAAATAAAGTGTAATTTTATTTAAATTAATTATGGACACCTATTTATAAAAGATTTCTTTTATGTTTGGCGTTAGTAGTTTGAATTAATATCCAAATAAAAAAGGGTGTCCAAAGTATCCTGTTATTGATAGTAATAAAATACTTTGGAGCACCGATTAAATTTATAGCATCTTCAAGAATGATTCTTCGTCTATAATAGGAATATTTAGCTGTTCAGCTTTTTTAAGTTTAGCAGGTCCCATATTGTCGCCCGCTAATATAAATGACGTTTTGCTACTTATGTTACTGGCGTTTTTACCACCATTTTGTTCTATAATGTGTTTGTACTCATCACGACTATGTTGGGTAAATACTCCGCTTATTACAATGATTTTTCCTGCTAATTTATCGGTAGATTCTTGTGCTTGCGATTCGTTAATACTCATTTGCAGACCATGTTCTTTTAGTCGCTCTATGATACTTTGGTTTACAGGATTGGCAAAATAGCTTATTACGCTTTTGGCTATAGCTTCTCCTATGCCATCAATGTCTGTTAACTGTTGCAAAGTAGCATTTTCCAATGCCTCTATTGTTTTAAAGTGGCGTGCCAATAAACGAGCAGAGGTTTCACCAACAAACCGTATTCCTAACGCAAAAACAACGCGTTCAAACGGAACTTCTTTTGAAGCAGCAATAGCATTTATAATTTTGAGAGCTGATTTTTGCTTGCTTCCATCACCATTTATTTGTTGCACTTCAATGTCGTAAAGGTCTGCAATATTGCATACCAAATGATGCTGATAATAATAATCAATGGTTTCTGGGCCAAGACTGTCTATATTCATGGCCCTACGAGAGATAAAATGTTCTATACGTCCTTTTATTTGAGGTGGGCAACCTGCATCATTTGGACAGTACCATGCTGCTTCACCTTCATATCTTACTAGTCTTGTGCCACATTCAGGGCAATTTCTGATAAATTGTACAGGCTGAGCTATAAGAGGTCGTTTCGACAAGTCTACACCTACTATTTTAGGAATGATTTCGCCTCCTTTTTCTATGTAGACATAATCACCAATATGCAAATCAAGCCCTTTTATAAAATCTTCATTATTTAGCGTGGCACGCTTTACTGTCGTTCCTGCCAATTGCACTGGTTCCATGTTGGCAACTGGTGTTACAGCACCAGTACGTCCTACTTGGAAGGTTACTTCCTTTAATTTCGTACATGCGCGTTCAGCTTTAAATTTGTATGCAATAGCCCATCGTGGACTCTTTGCAGTGTATCCTAAAGATTGTTGCTGTCTAAGAGAATCTACTTTCAAAACAATGCCATCCGTAGCAACAGGAAGATTTTTACGCTCTTGATCCCAATAGTTAATAAACTTATATATATCTTGAAGCGTTTTTACTTTTTTCATGCCTTGGCTTATCTTAAACCCCCATTGGCGTGCTATTTGTAAATTTTCATAATGGCTATCAGTTGGCAAATTGTCACCTAACAAATAATATAAATAAGCGTCTAAATTTCTACTGGCCACTAAAGCTGAACTTTGGCTTTTTAGCGTACCACTTGCGGCATTGCGCGGATTGGCAAATAGAGGCTCTTCTGCGGCTTCTCGTTCGGCATTAAGACGTTCAAAAACTTTCCATGGCATTAAGATTTCACCTCTAATTTCAAATTCGTGTGGGTATCCGCTTCCAGGCAACACCAAAGGTATCGTTTTAATTGTTTTTACATTTGCTGTTACATCATCACCTTGCATGCCGTCGCCACGGGTAACAGCTCTGACTAATTTCCCATCTATATAAGTAAGAGAAATAGATAGACCATCATATTTCATTTCACAGCAGATGTCAAAATTTTCACCTTTTAAACCTCGTTCTACGCTTTCATAAAAATTGGCCACATCCTGTTCGTTATAAGTATTTGCCAATGAAAGCATCGGATATTTGTGGCGAACTTGTTTAAATTCTTGGTTTAAATCACTTCCTACACGTTGGGATGGTGAGTTGGCATCATACATTTCTGGATGTTGACTTTCCAATGCTTGCAATTCATGCATCAATTCATCAAATTCCTGGTCAGAGATGTCTGGCTGATTTAATACATAATACTTGTAGTTATGTTCATGAAGCAGCTGCCTTAGCTGCAATATGCGTTGTGTTTCTTTCATATCTTCTATATGTTTTATGCACTCTGAATATTGCAAAGTTAACGTATTATTCTTATTTTTGCAAGAGGAAATGCTTACTTCGTAATATGCAATTGAAAATAAATGCGTATATTTGCAAGGCTATTCAAGGATTTATTTACATATAAACCAATATTTCATAATCAACAAACTATTATTAATTAAATACAACAAACAAAATGAACAGTGATTCAAAGGATTGTCTCTATTGTCAAAATAATGAGACTTTACATGACCTTATGATAGAGGTCGCACAATTAAGCGTGTCAAGACTATTTGTATTTAAGGAGCAAACCTATCATGGACGTTGTCTGGTTGCTTATAATAAGCATGTAGATGATTTGAATTTGCTGAGTGATGAAGAGCGTAATGCTTTCATGGCAGATGTAGTTCGTGCAACAAGGGCAATGCAGAAAGTATTCAATCCGGACAAGATTAATTATGGTGCTTATTCAGACACCTTATCACACCTGCATTTTCACTTAATTCCTAAGTATATAGATGGTCCTGATTTTGGCGGTGTATTTCAGATGAATCCTAAAAAGGTTTACTTATCTGAAAAGGAATATGCAGAAATGGCAGAATCTTTGAAAAAGGCATTGTAATAAATCGTTAAAACTTGAACAATATCTGATGGCTATTAAAGCGTAATTTATTCATAGGACATACTCATAGTAGAAGAAACAGTGGGTATGTCCTTGACAATTGAAAAACTCTTTATAGTAAAATAACAAGCAATAATTAATTGCTTTTTCAACTAAAGTTATTATCTTTGCAAACATGAGAATTGACATTATTACCGTATTGCCAGAGATGTTGGAAGGATTTATCAATGAATCTATTCTTGCAAGGGCACAAAAGAAAGAACTTGTAGAAATATATTTGCATAATCTGAGAGATTATTCTACTGATAAATGGCGTCGTGTAGATGATTATCCTTATGGCGGATTTGCAGGGATGGTGATGCAATGTGAACCAATTGATAGATGTATCACGGCATTAAAGGCGGAGAGAGACTATGATGAAGTCATCTTTACTTCGCCTGATGGTGAACAGTTTAACCAACATGTAGCTAATGACCTTTCGTTAAAAGGTAATATTATCATATTATGTGGGCATTATAAAGGCATTGACCACCGTATTAGAGAACATCTTATTACGCGCGAAATAAGCATTGGCGACTATGTGCTGACAGGTGGGGAACTTGCTGCCGCTGTTATGGCAGATGCTATTGTCCGGTTGGTGCCAGGAGTTATTAGCGATGAGCAGAGTGCATTGTCAGATTGCTTTCAAGACGATATGCTTTCCGCACCCATTTATACCCGTCCTGCTAACTATAAAGGCTGGAAAGTGCCTGATATACTGCTTAGTGGAAATGAGGCAAAGATAAAAGATTGGGAAATAGAACAAAGTTATGAGCGCACTAAGTTACTACGCCCTGATTTATTGAAAAATAAGGAATAATCATGCAGCTGTATTATTGACAAGATACTTTTGATTTAGTTTTGGGCATCTGCTTAATGTAATGTACTCTTGGCCGTTTTATAAATTTGCCGTGTGGGTTGATAACCGTATTTTCATTAATCATTTCAAATTATATTATAATTAATAAATAATCAATCTATGGAAAAAGAAATTACAAAGGAGCCTACATTAAGTTTTGGCACAGCTGTTAAAAAGGTATGGAGCAATATGCTTAATCTGAGCGGAAGGTCAAGGCGCTCTGAATTTTGGTATTACATCTTGTTCATTGTTATTTTGGAAGTAATAATATCCATTATCCCTTCGGCTATCATCCCGGTAGAGGGTCAAATGGCAATCGAGCTTATTCTTTGGTTAAGTGCTTTGTCAGTAGGCGTTCGGCGCATACATGATGCAGGCTTTAATCCCATTTGGCTTTATATCAATGTAGCCTCTGCGGTCTTGCTGTATGCGTATTATATAGGTTCTGGTCTATCAAGAGAATTGCAAGCAATCAATATAGACCCTACTTTGCTTTATTCCTATATTTCAAATCCATTATTCATATTGCTTAATACGATAATGTTTATCACATTCTTGATAGTTTTCGTTATCACATTGTTGGATAGCAGCTTAAAAGAAAATAAATATGGATATTCGCCTAAATATGTAGTAAAGTAACTGCATTATTACTTTTCGTTCTTTTGATGCCCGTTTAGGTGTTATGGCGTATTGTTTAAGAAGGTGTTCAAAATATAAGCGTATAGATGGACACCTACTTAAATACTTTATAGCAAGTTTATATAGTCGGGTATATCTTTTAAAAATATATAAGTATGATGTTCATAGTCCATTTTACAACAAAAATGTTGCAGCCCATTGCTTATAATCAGATAATCAACATGCAATAGCATATTATAAGTAGATATTTGGGAAAATACTTTCTGTGTAAGTGCTATTTGTGGAGCTTTATATTCTATTATGGCGCATGGCTTTCCTTTCGTATCATAGAGTACGCTATCACACCTTAGCCGTTTCTGTCCGCATTTTAATTCTATTTCATTAGCCAATAGAGTTTGAGGGTATTGTTTGTGCTCTATGAGGTAATGTATGAAATGTTGTCTTACCCATTCCTCAGGTGTGAGGCTGACATACTTTCTTCTTAATATATCTAATATATAGAGCCGTTGCTGCTTGTTGATAACTTTTATATCGTATTTAGGCAGATTCAAAGGATACATTTCTTATGATTTGGATGTTTTGTTTGGTGAGTAGAGAAAAACGATAGCCTATGGCACACTGAAAATGTTTTGTCATAGGCTACCGTTGCAGATAATTAGAAGCTGAATTTCTCCAGTTTTAGTCCATTCTTTGTAAGTGCTTCAATCTTGGGAACCAGTGTAGTAAAATGTTCTGATGCCATATGAACTTTCAGCACGTCCTTATTCTGCCATGTCTCGCAAATCATCATTACTCCATTGCGTGTGCCGCTTACGAAATAGTCGTAAGCCACATTGCCGTTATCCTTTAACGACTTCTCTACCAACTCTTTGCACAAGTTGCAGATGTCCTCTGTTTTGACATCTTCTTTCTTTTCGAAAAATACATTTAACCTAATCATACTTTAAAAATGTTTAATGTTGTTAGTGTCTGGTGCAAAGGTATGTTTTTTTTGTATAGCTTGTATGTCTCAGATGTGAAAAGTTTGTGAAGTTTAGATGTATTATTTTCCCTTTTGGGAGTATACAGTTTTAGGCAGGTGTCCAACATTAATTCAAATAAGATTGCACCTTCTTTCCAGACTGTATGTATATGTTGAAAGAAGATTTGAATACCGCTTGATAAATTAAAGGAAAAAACGGAGATTATTTTGTTAAGTGTATATTTGTTCTTACAAATGTTTTTTGTTACATTTACAAATAGAAACCCATAAAAGTCGGATCTATTCTAATGATACGCCATTATGGCACATGGGAGGATAATGGATGGTGTTCGAACATTCTTTGAATGTTGTTCGAATACCATTCAATTAAATAAAACCGTTTTAAAGTAGATAGCATGTGGAAGTAAACAATCTTTTGAATGCCCGATCACGCGAGGAATTTTCGTTGTTCAAGAAAATCAGGCTTCAAGGTTTTATTCTGCTTATTATTTCTGCAGCCTTGTCTTTGTCTGAGCTGAATGTGAACAGTCCGTATATCTCCGCTGCATTCTGTGGATCAACAATATGAGGGCCAACGAATGCCAGGGCTTTCATCTTGGCATCGGTAAACGAAAATAGAGAGAGCAACGAGGTGCACTGGTAGCATGTGAAGTAACCGCCCAGTGAGGCTACTTGTATAAGGTCAAGCTTGGCATCCTCAAATGAGGCTTCCTTTACCTTTGACAGCAGAGTATTGAAATCGTTGTCAGAAAGGCAGTGCATTCCAAAGTGATGGTCAAAAGCAGGATGCTGTTGACAGTTACTTGAAGTGGAAGGAGACACAGAGGTGGAGGCCGAAGGTTGGTCTTCCACCTTTTCGCTGTAAGCCACTACTTTGCCGTTGTTGTCAAAGTTTACTGTTATGTATACTGTGTATGGGTAGAGCAGACCGCCGCGCTGCTTTGTGTATTGCCACGTCTCGCTGTTGGTATCAAAGCTTGTTGTCATAGGATTACCAATTATATCAGCAACCTGCTCTTTACTCATTCCGCGCGCAATAGATTTCTTTACCTTAGCTTGTGCTGCCACGGCAAGCAAGAGCATATAGTTCGTATATTCATAATATAGGCGTTTTTATTTGTTGCAAAAGTATAAAAAAAAGTTATATCATGCGTAACTTCATTATAGAAAATGCGGTACGATATAAAATCTTTATGGCGTTACACTATTTTATCATAATAGGAAGCACAGATAAGATATAAAGCTGTAATTTTGCGAGCAGATAAACTAAAAACAATAAAATTATGGAAAAAGGGCAAAGACTGCCGGAAATCCTTGGTACAGACCAAGACGGCAAACAATGGACATTGGAAGATGTGAAAGGTCGTAAACTTGTACTTTACATTTATCCGCGCGACTCTACTCCGGGATGCACCAATGAGGCTTGCAACTTGCGCGACAACTACGAGCGTCTGCTCGCTGAAGGATACGCTGTTATTGGAGTAAGTACACAGGACGAGAAATCGCACAAGAAATTTATCGAGAAGAACTCTCTTCCATTCCCGCTTATTTGCGACACGGAGAAGCGACTCGTTACTGCACTTGGAGTTTACGGTGAGAAGAAAATGTATGGCAAGGTTACCATGGGCGTGTTCCGCACAACGTTTATTACAGACGAGAATGGAGTAATAATGCGTATCATCGGTCCGAAGGAAATAAAGGTGAAGGAGCATGCGGCACAGATTCTTGGAGATTAAGTACTAATTGCGCATAAGGCATACAATCAAACATGTCTCTTGTGAGTAGGTATTCATGATTAATTTGAATAAGATTGTGCTTTATTTTCAAACTATGTATCAGTTATAATTAAAGAGTTGAAGCAATAAACAGGGCGGAGCAACATTAGTGCTCCGCTTTTTTATGCTTGTAAATTTGTTGTTTTCTTTTCTTTTCGTTACTTTTGCAGCGTCATTCTTTGGATGTCGGTAAGGTGCTACTGGCAATAGTCCGGAGATTTCGACAATTTTATGGAAATGACGTTTGCTAACGTTTGCTTCTGATTGTACTGGAAATTAGGAACTTCAAGTTAAAAATCGGAGGAAGATGGCGGTGGACGTCTACTCTACGTGTATCTATGCACGGCACAAGTGCGCCCTTTCATATAGGAAGGGTGTGCTTAGTGCTACATACATATATACGGCGTTGGCGTAGACGTGGCTCTTGCTTCTGTCCTTGTTTTAACGGGTCTCCTAATACCTCAGTACACAAGGACATCCAAGGAGCAGAGCCCCTACGCCAATTCTTTTAGAATACATAACAATCAATATAATTACTTTATCTGCTTTGGGGGTGAGCAGAAGTATGAGCGCCTACAAAGAGTAATTATAGTTCTTCGTATCTGTATTTATCCATAGTAAGCGTGCATGACTTTTTCTACCGTTTATGAATAAATACGAACTCGCAAAGAAGATAAGTGAACTCGAAGGTCTTACGAATGAGGAGAAATCGGAATTGCTGAAGTTGCTCCATTCGCAAAAGAAATATGGCTTGGTATGGGAAGACAAGCCAGAGGAGGTTGAAACCCGACTGCAAGACGAATTACCCGTGCTGGAAGAGGTGCCCAGCCGTGCCATTGTCAGTGATTACCTCGATGCCCCCAACCATATTCTTATAGAGGGCGACAATCTCGAAGCCCTCACAGCTCTCAGTTATACCCATGCCGGAAAAATTGATGTGATTTATATCGATCCTCCGTATAACACTGGTAACAAGGACTTTGTCTACAACGATTCGTTTGTAGACCGCGAGAATGGCTATCGTCATTCCAAGTGGTTGTCATTTATGAACAAACGGTTGAAGATAGCAAAAGGACTGCTGTCGGATAAAGGAGTGATATTTATTTCAATTGATGATAATGAGCAAGCGCAGTTGAAATTGCTTTGTGATGAGATATTCGGCGAAAGAAACTTTATTGCAAAATTTGATTGGCGAAAGAAAACTGGTGCCAATGATGCTAAGGATATTGCTGTTATAACGGAGTCCATACTTTTATATTCTGTTTCAAAAATGTCCGCTATAGAGAGCGAAATATGGAATCGCGATGAAGGCTCTCGCAATCAAAATAGATTCAAATTTGAAGATGAATTTATAGAGGCACGGGGTAAATATTATTTGGATACTTTGGACCGCGGTGGACTTCAATATTCAGATTCTATGAATTATGGAATAGAGACACCTGATGGAGGCATGATTTATCCACATGGACGTTCGGAGTTTGTGAATGACGGATGGATTTGGAAATGGGGTAAAGAAAAGGTCAAATGGGGATTAGAAAATAAGTTTTTAGAATTTGTAAAGTCTAAGAAAAGCACTTCTTCTAAATATACTATAAAATATAAGGTTTATGAGAATGTAGACAATGAAGGAAAGATACGTAAGAAAATAGGAAGAGCTTTTTCTAATTTTATTTTAGAGCCAATTAATCAGCAAGGTAATTTAGAAATATCTTCTTTATTTGGTGGTGAAGTTCCTTTTTCGAATCCTAAGCCATTAGGACTATTAAAATATTTGCTGAATACTATTGCTATTAGCAATATCACCATTCTTGACTTCTTCGCTGGCTCCGGCACCACCCTTCATGCTACGATGCAATTAAATGCTGAGGACGGTGGTCATCGCCAATGCATCTTGGTTCAAGGAATTGAGAGAGATGCCAAAGGTAATGACAAGAAAATTTGCGAGAACGTAACCTACGAAAGGAACAAGCGGGCTATCCAAGGCTACACGACCCCAAAGGGAGAGCAAGTTTCTGGCTTGACTGCCAATACTCTCCGCTATTACAAGACGAAGTTAATTTCTCGTGACAAAACTGCGAAGAATCTCCGTTTGCTGACCGCTCTTTCTACCGATATGCTCTGCATCCGTAATGATGCTTATATCGAACTGCCGTTTGCAGGCAAGCAAATAAACAAACGCATTGCACGGTATTTTGAGAATACTGACGGCACGAAATGCATGCTTGTAATCTATAAAGAGGAAGCTATCGGCGCATTGGTGCAGCTTATCGGCACATTGCCTCAGCGTGACGACAAACTGATGGTGTATGTTTTCTCGCCTAATGGCTATGCCTACGATGACGAGTTTGAGGATGTGGCAGACAGTGTGAAGCTCTGCGCCATTCCTGATGCCATAATGAACGCTTACCGAAGGGTGCTACCCAAGCGTAAGCCGCAATACCTGAAAGGTGCGCTTGAGGAGATGGAGCATGAGGCAGCAAAGGCAGAGACCCCGCAGACAGCATTGAATTTTAACGAAACGGAGGAAGAGAGCAAGGTATGAAACAGATAGAATACCAACAGAAAGCAGTGAAAGAACTGGTGGAGAAGACCATTGAACTGCTAACCTATTCAGGCAACAGGCATACTCTCGTGTTTGAGGCGCCGACAGGTGCCGGCAAGACCGTGATGGCTTCTGAGATGCTGCTTCGCCTTAATGCCGAGCTGAGAGACTGCACCGATGTGCCTTATAAGGAAGTGGCGTATATTTGGGTAGCCCCTAACAAGCTTCATGAGCAGAGCTACTTCAAGATGAAGTCGTTTTTTACCGAAGGAAAGGAGCTTTGCCCTGTTATCTTTGATGACCTTGACCATTCTGCCGAAGGATATATCCATCCTGGCGAAATACTCTTTGTAAACTGGGAGAGTATTGTCAAGGACAATTCCGTGATAATACGCGACACCGAGCGGAGTATTTCGCTCTACGATATTACTCGCCGTACACAGCAAGATCAGCACATACCCATTATCGTTATTATCGATGAGGAACATAGATTTGCAGGCAACCTTGTCAACAAGACAGAGAAGGTGTTGAAAAACATCAACGCGAAGTTGGAGATACGCATCTCCGCCACTCCAGAGACAAATGGCGAACTGTATGTAAAGGTACCGAGAGCAGCGGTGATAAAAGAGGAAATGATTAAGCAGGGCGTGGTGTTAAACCCTGCCTTGCAGTTCAAAGACCCCAATGGCTCGCTCAACCAGCACTTGGTGCATCTTGCCTTGAGAAAGCGGGAGGAATTGGCTGAGGCTTACCGCAAGATAGGGGTCAACATCAATCCGCTGCTGCTCATTCAGTTGCCTAATGACAAAGAAAAGATGGACAAGGACGATGACGGCATAAAGGAGGAGGTGATGCTCTATCTTGACACCGTCAAAGGCATCAACACAGCCAACGGCAAATTGGCGGTATGGCTCAGCAACGAGAAAGAAAACCTCAGCGGTATTGAAAAATCAGACAACCTTACAGAGGTGCTGCTCTTCAAACAAGCCATTGCCTTGGGCTGGGATTGTCCGCGTGCCGCCGTGCTCCTTATTTTCCGTAAGATGGAGAGCTTCCAGTTTACGGTGCAGACCGTGGGGCGCATTCTCCGTATGCCGGAGCAGCACTTCTATGAGGACGACCGCCTTAACTGGGGATATGTCTATACCAACTTGAGCAAGGATATCATCAAGATTGTGCAAGACGATATGGACTATCTTTCAAACATTCGTGCCGTGCGCCGTGAAAATCTTGATAATGTGGTGCTTCGTTCCGAGTATTGTGAGCATCCGGCGATAACCTGCAAGCGACTTGGTCCCGATTTCAAGGAGGTACTTGCCAAGGTGTTTGAGGAGATTCTCTTGGTGAAGAACCGGCAGTTGTCGCTCTTTGATATAGACGACTTGCAGGGCAACTTTGATAAGCACGAGGGCAGCGGAGAAAATATCTGCGCCAAAAACCGGGAAATTTGCAATGACAAGATAACATTCAAGGTAAGGAGCATTGAAATAGACTTGATAGAAGACGTGAATATTACGGGTGAGGTGGGGGAGACACATGTGGGCAAGAAGATCCAATATGTGCGCACGATGCAAGAGCTGAGCAATGCTTACAATGCCTTCTGCGCCAAGTGCATCGGATCGAAGTTTGAGAAAGTGAGCGTGGCGACCTTGGCTTTCGTCTTGAAAGAGCTGATGGAAGACCTGTTTGAGCTGTTTGAGGCAGAGGCTGTGAAGGTGATACTCTATCACAGCAACCGCCCCGTGTTTGCCGACTTGATAGACCGCGCCTTGAGCCGCTATCAGAAAATACTGGAAGAGCGGCAGAAAAACCAAGACGAGAAGCATTACAAGGCATACGATTGGGAGGTGCCCGCAGAGCGGCTCTACAATGAAGAGAGTCATCGCATAAAAGAAGAGATGAGAGACCATGCCTTGTTGCCTTTTGCAGAACGCAATGATGCTTCACAGTCAGAACAGCGTTTCGAGGCTTTTCTGGAAGCCAACAAGGAGAATGTGGACTGGTGGTATAAGAATGGCGATGCTGGCAGACAGCATTATGCCATCAGTTATGTGAAAAAGGAAGGCCGCAAGTCGCTCTTCTATGTAGATTTCGTTATCCGAATGAAGAACGGACAGGTATTCCTGTTTGATACCAAAAGTGTAGAAAGCGATGCGGATGCCGTGGAGAAACACAATGCCCTTGTTGACTATATGAAGAGTGAGGAGAACAAAGGCAGGCACTTGAAGGGTGGCATTATCATTGAGCGAAACGATAACTGGAAGTATTGTCCGCAGAAGATAGACAATACAACAGACATAGTGGAGTGGGACAGTTTTTGTCCGAAGGAATACAAGTAAAGATGTATAGGTTGATATATCTGTTTTTGCATTAGTTTTTCACTGATTTATCTTGTAATCTTTATCATTTCTAAAAATTTTATATACTTTTACAGCCGTGTAGTAGGCAGATGCCGCTACACGGCTGTAAGTTTGTAATTAACACGAAGGAATATGAAAAGGAATTGGATGATTTGGGCAGTTGCAGCCATTGCATTGATGGTCTCTTGTACAGACAAGAAAACTGCCGAGAATGTTGCAGACAATGATTCTGCAAATGTTGTGGATACTACGGCTCAGGTGAATGGCAACATTGACCTGACCTCTGTTGCCGGAACTTACGAGGGAACATTCCCCGCTGCTGATGGTCCCGGAATAAAGACACTTCTCACTATCAAGGCAGACAGCACCTACCAATTGCGGCAAGACTGTGTGGGTCAGAAAGATGGACATGATGAGGCAAGTGGAGTATTCAAAGTACAGGATGGCAATATTTTAATGCTTGTGCGCCCGTCAAGCGGCGAGCGTACCTTCTACAAGGTAAAGGGTGCAGACTGTATTGTTCTTACAGACTCGTTGGGCAATGAGCCAGAAGGAGAAACTGCAAAGTTTTATGTGCTGAAGAAGAAAAAGTAGTTTGGATGTTTGTCATGGCATGGGATTGTTGCCACAGCTCAGGCATTTTGTTCTTCTGATGCTGCCGACAAGTCATGCTAAAGGGCTGCTTTGTTCTCTCACACCGTTCGATACGCGCTTTCATTTCGTTCAATATGAAAGCGCGTATCGTTCGTTATGAACATTCGTATCGAACGAAATGAGCCAATAAAGGAGGCGTTTGGCACGACTGGCGGGCTTGATTGGCGGAACAAGCAGGCAGATACAAAGTAAGACAAATATTAGAAAGAAGCCTCTCATTCATCTTTGCCTTGCCATATATTTCCATATATGACAATTATTTACTATCTTTGCTTTATCTTTGAATCCTAAATCTAAAAGAAAAATGAGCATTAAATATGAAATACACTCGATAAAGAACTCAAAAGGAACAGGCAAGGAACAGGAGTTTGTGCGGATATTTGAACAACCGCCTCTAACGGACAGACAGTTGGAAACACACATTCAAGACAACTGCTCTCTGACGAAAGGCGATGTGCAGGCTACGCTTATGACTTTGCGCGACTGCATGATACATGCGCTTTCGCATGGCAACCGCTTTCATATACCTGAAATAGGCTACTTCTCTTTGGCTGTGGACCTTGATATGCCAAGCGACAAGCCGATGGACAAAGTGCGTGGCGACTATATAAGTGTGCGCAACATCAAGTTCCGTCCGGATGCAGAGCTTCTTAATGAGGTGAAGTGTAATGCACGGTTTGAACGTGCCCAGTTCTCGTCAAAGTCGCGGCAATATACAGAACAGCAGCTGTTGGAGAGGATAAAAGGATACCTCTCGGTAAACAACTGCATTACAAGACGAGATTTGGAGCAGGAGTTAGGACTGAGGCAAACTACTGCGCTGAAATGCCTGAAACATTTTACGGAGATGGGAATATTGAAGAAAGAAGGGGCAAGAAACTCCCCTGTGTATTTTCTGAATAAAGTCTATGAGTAGGTAGAGAAATAGAGATTAAACGCAATATGGCAGAAAAGAAAGTAGTAACGTTTGAAAATATTATGCGCGATTTGCGCATGAACAGTTATAAGCCTGTTTATTTGCTAATGGGCGAAGAACCTTATTATATAGATAAAATATCCGATTATATTGCTGATCATGCTTTGTCAGAAGAACAACAGGACTTTAACCAAACCATAGTGTTTGGATCGGATGTAACGTCAAGCCAGATTTCAGATATGGCAAGGCGTTTTCCTGTTATGTCAGACAAGCAAGTAATTATAGTAAAGGAAGCACAGAATATAAAGAATTGGGATAAGATTGAGAAATATGTAGAGCACCCTGTGCCTACTACCATTTTGGTTTTGTGCTATAAAAACGGTACAATAGATAAGCGGAAAAAAATAACAGGCAAGATTGCTTCTGTCGGTATCGTGTTTGAAAGCAAGAAGATGCGTGAGTCGGAATTGCCGGCTTTTATAGCACTTTATTTAAAAAGAAACGGGCAGGCTGACATCGATAATAAAGCCGCACAGATGATAGCAGACTATATAGGTGCAGACTTGAACAGGCTTACGGGAGAGTTGGACAAACTGTTGCTTTCTCTCTCTCAAAATGACAGGCGTATTGTTCCAGAACTTGTAGAGCAGCAAATAGGAGTCAGCAAGGACTTTAATCCTTATGAAATGAGACGTGCTATAGTCAATAAAGACGTTAAGAAAGCAAATACCATTCTTGATTATTTCAATACGAACCCTAAGCAGGTCAGTGCTTTTTCGTTAGTGCCTGTGCTGTTTTCTTATTTTCAGAATTTGTTGATAGCTTATTATGCACCTCAACCCCGTACAGATGATACGGTAGCCAAATGGCTTGATTTGAGGGCAGGGTGGGCCGCCCATGAGTATTTGACAGGTATGCGCAATTATGCACCTGTTAAGGTGATGCAGATTATTTCCAAGATAAGAGAAATAGATACAAAGAGTAAAGGCATTAACAATCCAAGCACACCAATAGGCGAATTGTTAAGGGAATTGGTTTTCTTCATTCTACATTAAAATTAACATATTTTTATACGCAAATAAGACTTCTTTCTATTGAATGAAGTGCTTGTTTGCGTATTTTTTACTGCTCATATTTTTGTTTTAGGGCTTGTTTTTCTCTATTTGCTTGTTTTTCTATGACACCGTTTTTTGGGGTAAAAGTATTGATTAACAATACTTTTACCCCATTTTTCATGCAAATAATCAAGCTTTTTTGAAGCGAAAGATATAGGGGATTGAAATAATTAAAAAATGAAGAAAACAGCATTTTTTAAGAACCAATAATTTACACTTAGCATTTGTTTGCATTTATATCTATGTATTTTACAAATGTAAATCATACAAGATATATAAAAACATAAATTGAATACAAATATTCGTTATGAAGTATTTAGCAATTATACATATTTATATTTGTATATACATATATAAAATTTCGTATATACATATCTGTATGTATATGCATACAATAACATTACACTTCTGATAAGTGTCTAAATATTAATGTATTATGATGAATATATAAATGTATAAATTAACTTTTACGGGCTAATACAATGGATATTGTGCATAATGATATTAATTTGTATCAATATACATAGATATATGTATCTAAGAATAAGATATATGCCTATTTATGCTAAATGTTATGTTTATATGTTGATAATGATGTATATGCCAAGACTGTAAATTACATGTCTATCTTATTATGGTTGTTATAGGTATGTAATATTATGTATGCGAATATAAATTTAAATATATAAACATTTAATTTATTGATAAATATTTGCATATTTAAATTTATTGATTTATCTTTGTAAAATGATAATAAATCACATTTTGTGTGTAATAGGATAGATTATGACTGAAATAAAAGATAGAATACGCCAATTAATGGAGATAAAACAAATGACACAACAAAATTTTGCCAAGTTTATCGGATTGTCTCCTGCGGCTTTGAATGGGATATTTAAGGATAGAACAAAACCCACTTTGAATACAGTGGAGGCTATTAAGAACAGTATGCCAGACTTGAGTATTAATTGGCTTATGTTTGGTCAAGGTGAAATGTTTGAAAGTAAAAAAAGGTTAACGGAACAACAGTCGCTGGATGCTGATTCTTCAAGTGATGATACAGGGCAAATGTCAAATACTATGATATTAAACGGGAGTTTGGACGATTCTACAAATCATCAAATTAATGGGGCTGAAGCTGATGAAGCCAAACCTGCAATTGGTCATACTCCTATTTCGGATAATCATGCTGGATATTGTTCTGAAATGAAGTTTGTAGAGCGCCCTCAGCGTCAAATTACAGAAATAAGAGTTTATTTTGATGATTTGACTTTTGAATCATTCGTCCCTAAAAAGTAAAGTTCTAAAAAAGTAAGTGCTATTGATGTGTATTATGGGATGCCGGAATATAAATACCGGAATAAGGCTCATCCAACATTCTTTTTACATCGTGTTAGAATGGCATTCTAACGCCATTCTAATGCCGTTTGTTTGCTGTTCAGAAAAAATAAAGGCAGCCCAATCAGGACTGCTTTTATTGTTATTTGTTATTTGTGTAAGGCATATAGTTAATTAGTATTCGTTGCCTTCCTCTTTGATAATGCTTGGACCATCTATCAATTCTGGTGCAGCAGCATTCTTTCTTGTATCGTTATAAGCATTTCTAAGGTCATCTCTACAGATGTCGAAATTCTTGTTAACAGGTCTGTTCTTGTCTGTAAGGCTATGAGAGAAAAGCCACTCATATGTTTTTTTCATGTAAAAGATACGTGCAGGGGCACCATGATTGACACCTGGCAGCCAATTATATAACAATCGGCTATCATTGCCAGTATCTTGTAGTTGCTGAACCACAATTTTTGATTGCTTGATAGGTACTGCACGGTCTGCGGTACCATGGATAATCCAAAACGGCAATTTTCCTAATCCACTTACATCTTTTAGTGATGTGCCACCGCAGATAGCCATTCCTGCGGCTATCTTATCTGGATAAGTACCACACACATCCATTGTACCATAGCCTCCTAAGCTCATTCCTAACACATACACACGAGTTGTGTCGCATGAATAGTTAGCTTTTACCCAATTGAGCATATCTATAATTTTCTTAGGACTCCATGCACCACCTGGATTTTGAGGTACAATAGTAAGGGCATCGATATCGCGGCCTTTTACAATGGCGTCTAAAGGACCGTATCTTCTTACTTTATCCAAGTTATTACCACAAAGGCTGGCACCATGCAAAAATATGATAACAGGTGTTTGTTCTTGTGTGTAAAAATAATCAGTAGGCGTATATACCCAAAAGTTGTAACCGTTGGGGATTGCATTTTTTACGGCTCTTAAAAAATCGTAGGCTCGTATAGAAGATGATGTGAAGATGAAAATGGAGAGAAACAAGAAAAATAATTTCTTCATAATGATATATTTTATATTTCCAGTTATGTACATTAGCGTAATTCGTGTTTTGCTGCATGATTGCTAATGGTTAAAAAGCTATTTGCAAAAGTATGAAATATTTAAAGATATAGATTATTTTTTCAGTTTCTTTGTAACCCTTTAAAGGGTATTAGCATTATTGCGTATTTTTAGAAGCTTTGTTAATGATGATATGTTTGGATATGAATGATAAAAGTATAGTTCTGTTATGCTGCATATAAACTATATGCTGCATATAAACTATGCATAATGTGTATGGAGAAAAAGTAGAGTGAAAAATAAAAAGTTCTATATTGTTACTTTACTTTAATAATCTACATATCTGATAAATATGTATTAATCTATTTAGCGAAAAGCTTCTGCATATATTCAAATTATCTTTGAATATATGCAGAAAAAATGACTATTTACTGTTGGCAAATGTATACAGCAAAAGATTTAGCAGGCAGTTCAGCGTGTATAGTATTGTTTCGCAAATTTATGTTCTTTTCAATAGGTACTATGACCTGCGGATTTTCAAGTGTATTTTCTGCATCAGTAGTGTTAGCTGTTAATAGTATTACCTTACTGTTTTTGAGTGCCTTTGCGTCTTTCATGTTTATTTCTACTTGTTGAGGCTTATCAGCAGCATTACCTACTTTTACAATATACGAGTGCTTTTCTTTGTCGTATACAGCAGAGGCATAGAGTCCTTCATTGCCTGCTACGACCTGTCCATTTTCGGTTAGTTGCAATACATTAGATCCTTTATAGGTAGCATAGAGCATCTGTACATACCAGTTTGGTGTACGTACACTTTCCAAGTTGTTGTACCAAATTAGATCTGGCTTCCATTGCCAACCGTCTACATGGGCAAAGAGTGGGGCATAAGTAGCTTGCCATACAACATCAGCATTGCGCTCTAAACCTGTCATAAAACAAGCTTCTGCCAATGCAGTTTCCCAATTGTTGTGCTGTCCTTGACCATGTGCAGCATATTCTCCAGCAAATACTTTTGGACCCTTTCTTGGGTATTTGTCGTACCGTGAGGCATTTTCTAAAAACCATTTGGGGGATTTGTAGTAGTGCTCGTCTACCAAATCCACCTTTAATCTACGCATTTGCTGCCAGCCATAATCAAAGTCTTTACCATCTGCTGATGGACCAGATGATCCACAAATCTTGATATTCGGATATCGCTTGCGTATTTGTTTAATAAAGGGTTCTAAACGTTGTGTGTACATTTCGCCCCATTGCTCGTTGCCTATGCCTATTTGTTTTAAGTTAAAAGGTTTAGGATGCCCCATTTGTGCGCGTATTTTTCCCCATGTGGTAGTTGTGTCGCCATTGCAGAATTCTATAAGGTCTAATGCATCATCTATATAAGGCTGAATATCTTTGGTTGCCACATGAGCGTTGGAATCATTGTCGCTATTTTGATATTGGCAAGCTAAACCAACGGAGAGCACAGGTAATGGCTCTGCCCCAATTTTTTCAGACAATAAGAAAAATTCATAGAATCCTAATCCGTATGACTGATAATAGTTAGGATACATTCTGTTTGGAAAAGTGTAGTTCCAGCGGTTCTCATTGATAGGTCGATTCTCTACAGGACCAATAGTATTTTTCCATTGATAGCGTGTAGCCAAATCTGTGCCTTCTACAATACATCCACCAGGAAAGCGGAATATACCAGGATGCAAATCTTCTAAGTCTTTTACGAGATCAGCTCTTAATCCGTGCCAATTGTCTTCCGGAAAAAGTGAGATGTGATCGAGGTCTACGGCATCGCCAGATTCATGAAATATGCGTAAGAAGCCATTACTTACAGTTTTGGTAGCACGCAAAGATGTTGTTACTTTACACCATTTATTATTACTGATGCTGACTGTTTTTTTAACCATGACATTATTGTGGTTATCTATCAGTTCTATGCGTAGAGTGGTTTTTTCTTTGCTTTGTAAATCATTAAGACGTGCATACATACTGAAGTTATAGTCCATATCCTTTTTCATGCCTATACCAAAGTAGCCATGGTTTTCTATGCCACTACGTTTCTCCTTATGTCCAGATGGCCGAATTGTCACATAGTGCGGACAGCGACTAAAGGCTGGCAGATAATCGTTAACTTCCACTTTGCCAAAAGTATTCCACCCCATGAGGTGTTGTGGATATTCAAAACTACGGTTTTCTATCAGTTCTGCGTATAAGCCACCATCAGCTCCAAAATTGATGTCTTCGAAGAAAATTCCATACATAGTAGGTTGTATGGTAGATTTCATGTTTTTAGTTTGTACCTCAAGATGGCGCTGTGCATTGAGGCTTGCGGAGGTAATGCTCATTAGTAATAAAGCTAATGAAAGTTGTGAGAGTTTCATTTTTTTGTATTTATTAGTTGATAAATATATAGTTATTAAATAACTTCCAACAAAAGTACGATTATTATAGATTTAAATACCGATACTTAAAGTTAAGTATATATAAAAATAAGGCGATGGCCTTCACAGGCAGTCGCCTTATATCTTCAATAGGTATTAGTTTTTTTAAGGTAAAAAGATTGTTTTCAGGATAACAGTTGCAAATATATATACTTTTTTTTATATTTCCAAATCTTAAAAGTATTATTTTTTGTAAATTTCAATGTGCGCCCACACAATATGTACTATTAACATAAATTAAACAAGTGCTTACTATTATAAGTGTTTAGGTGTAGATTGAGCTTGCTATTATTTTTAAATTTTAATAATATAATGTTTGTTTTTATGAAGATATATTTGTAAATTTGGGCTATGAAAACAATGAAATTACAAATTAAATGGCTGATTATAGCATTTGTGCTGTTAATTTCACAGCCTATTCATATCTTGGCTATTCACTATCAGAAAAGAGAGTTCAGAGGTGCGTGGATACAATGTGTAAATGGTCAATTTTTAGAAATGACTCCGAAGCAAATGCAAGACACTTTGACGTATCAGTTGGATTGCTTAAAGGCTGATGGAATAAATGCCATTATTTTTCAAGTTAGAGCAGAATGTGATGCGCTCTATAAAAGCAATTATGAACCTTGGAGCCGTTTCTTGACAGGGCGGCAAGGTCAGGCTCCTTCTACTAATTGGGATCCATTGGCATGGATGGTGGATCAATGTCATAAAAGAGGAATGGAAATACATGCTTGGATTAATCCTTTTAGGGCGAAGACGAAAACTACTCATAAATTGGCAGCTAATCATATTGCCGTAACTCATCCAGATAGGGTGTTTGCTTATGATGGGCTATATGTACTTAATCCAGGATTGCCTCAAAATAGAGATTATATATGTGATATTGTAAAAGATATAGTAGCGAGGTATGATATAGATGGTCTGCATATAGATGATTATTTTTATCCTTATCCGGCAGCAGGTCAGGCAATTAATGATGCTAAAGAATTTGCCGCCTATAACAATGGTATAAAGGATATAAATGATTGGCGCAGATATAATGTTAATTTATTTATTGAGCAATTATATAAGACGGTGCACCAAACTAAGCCATGGGTAAAAGTAGGTATTTCTCCTTTTGGCATATACAGAAATAAAAAGAATGCGCCACAGATAGGAAGCAATACAAGCGGTTTGCAAAATTATGATGATTTGTATGCAGATGTGCTTCTGTGGGTAAATAATGGTTGGCTTGATTATTGTGTACCACAATTGTATTGGCAGATAGGTCATAAAGCTGCTGATTATGAAACATTAATTAAATGGTGGAACAGATATTGTGGTAAGCGCTTATTATATATCGGTGAAGATGTAGAACGTTCGGTGAAGTTTCCTGATATAAATCGTCCTGAGACACATCAAATGTCAGCAAAGTTTGCTTTGCGTAGTCAGATGGCAAATGTGAAAGGAGCCGTTTTGTGGTATGCAAAAGCAGTAGTTAATAATGTTGGTTATTATGGTACGATGTTAAAAGATTATTATTGGAAATATCCTGCATTGCAACCTAAGATGAGTTATATTGATGGAAAAGCTCCTAAAAAGGTCCGGCGGATGAAGGTGCTGCCTATGGATGGTAGTGCAGTCTTGTTTTGGACTGCTCCTAAAGGTACAAATTGGAAAAATCAAGCCGTAAAATATGTGGTATATAAGTTTGAACATGGTGAAAAAATAGATATTGACAATCCTACAAAGATTGTAGATATTACTGCAAATACATTCTATAAAATTCCTATATCGAAAATAGGAAACCATACAAGTTATGTGGTAACTGCACTTGATAGGCTTAATAACGAAAGTAAAGTAAGAAAAATAATCGTAAAATAATATTTATATTATGGAAGCAAATGAAGCAACATTGCTAAAGATTGAGCGTTTTTTTAATAAAGTTGCTCAGAAATTTCCTAAAGTGGAAGAGCCAACAATAATGAGCGATATTCATTTATGTTTATCGCAAGAAAGCGGTGAACTCTTGGCTTTTGATGATGACGATAACGAGATAACTCGATGTGTATTAGATCAGTGGATAAACAATCAAGACACGAATTTCTATGATTGTGCTTCTCTAATCTTTAGAAAACAATTAGAGAAACAAGCTGCAATAATAGAAAAGATGGGCATATTAAGGCCTTATAGCTTTATTCTTGAAAATGAGGAGAGAGAACACGTTGCTGAACTTTATTTGGTAGATAGCGATATTAAAATTATAGGTGGTGATTTGATGAATGGACTGGATGATGATTTAGATAATTTTTTCAAAGACTTGATGAAATAGCATTGTATTTGTGAAATGTTAGAGTCGCAATGATCTAAAAGTCAATAGATGTACATGTGTATCTTTTTTAAGATATTAACTGCGGAAGAAACTTTAAATACACTTCTTTTATTTCAAGTCTCAAATTTATATTCTTTATAAGAACCCCGTAGAATCTATTATAGACTCTACGGGGTTCAATATTTAAAAATAGCAGAAGATAAATCAAGCCAATTTAAGGCGCATGGAATTTAAAACAACACTAATGCTTGAACATGCCATTAATGCACTGGCCCAAATGGGGGTTATTTGAAAGTTGATGCCAAAGATATATAATATGCCAGCGGCTAAAGGTATGCAGATAAGATTATAAATAAAGGCCCAAAATAGATTTTGCCAAATCATATTTACTGTTTTTTTACTGATAGAAAAGGCTTTGTATAGCGTTAGTAGATTATTACCCATTAATGTTATTTGTGCAATGTCAATAGCAACATCAGTTCCACTTCCTATTGCAATACTAACGTTAGCAGATGCTAATGCTTGCGTGTCGTTAATGCCATCACCTACCATTGCTACACATTTACCTTCCTGCTGTAATTGATGTACAAGATTCTGCTTGTCTATGGGCTTTACTTTGCTTTGATAATGCTTTATACCTATTTTCTGAGCCCAATATTTTACAGCATCCTCTTTGTCGCCACTCATCAGATAAATATCAATACCTTCTTTTTGTAGGGCCTGAATACTTTCTATAGCATTAGGTTTTAGACTTTCTCTGTCTTCAAAAGCTAAATTGTCATCTTTTGTAAAGTCTATATTTTTATTTGGTATAGTGATAGTTCCTGTCTTGTCTATTACTAATGCATTTACTTTCTTCATGCTTTCTATAGCAGCGGCATCTCTGATAAGAATATTCTTTTGAGCAGCTTTACCTATGCCTACCATAAGCGCTGTAGGTGTAGCAAGTCCCATAGCACATGGACAAGCAATAACCAATACGGAAATTGCAGAAAGAATAGCTTGAGGTAAAAGAGTATTTCCACCAATTATCCACCATAGCATAAAAGTAAGCAGGGCTATTGCACCTATTGTTGGCACGAATATTAACGCAGCTTTGTCAACAATACGTTGTACTGGGGCTTTTGAATTTTGAGCTTCCTGCACAAGTCGGATAATATTTGCTAACGCTGTCGTTTCTCCAATTTCTTGAGCTTTTAGTCTTAACTTACCTTGACTTGGTATAGTTCCAGCCAACACTTTATTGCCTATAATTTTCTTGGCTGGTGTAGGTTCGCCTGTAATCATGGCTTCGTCTACATAAGCTGCGTCTTTAGTCATAAAGCTTTCAGCTTCTATAACGACCCCATCAACTGGTATTTTTTCGCCAGCTTTCACTTCTATTATATCACTTTTTTGAATAGTAGAGATAGGCACGTCTGTGATTTTTCCATTATCAACCAAATGAGCAGTTTTAGGTTGCAGACCTATTAATTGGCGAATACTACTTGCAGTACTGTCTTTTGCTTTTTCTTCTAAGCATCTGCCTGTAAGTACAAATGTTACTATCATTGCAGAAGCATCGAAATAAGTGTTCCATTCTATACCCCTATTTCCCCAAAAAACATCTCCAAAAAATGTATTAAAACAGCTAAATGCAAATGCGATAAAAGTACTTATTGCAACCAAACTATCCATATTGGCAGTACCATGTCTTAATTGTATCAAAGCAGATTTGTAAAATGAGCTGCCACAATAAACAAGGTTTAATAGAGCTAATATTAGTGATATTTGATTTGTGAAAGTTGTAGAATTAGTATCTTTTAGAGGTATCCAATTCATAGAAATACACATTATGGTAATAGAGAAGCACCAAGATATTATGGTCTTGCGTTTTAGACGTTCAAATTGTGTCTTGGTAATTTCTGTAATACTCTTATTGTCTTCTATTACTAAGTCGTATCCAATATCGCTGATTTTTTCTTTTATTTCTTGTAAAGAAACAATTGCTGGGTCAAATTCTATGGTCGCAGTACGATTTAGTAGTGATACATTTGCAGAGGAAATGCCTTTTATAGTTAATAAGTTTCGCTCTACATTGGCAGAACATGCAGAACATGCCATTCCGATAACAGGAATAATACGTTTCATGAGTAATTGCTTAAACTTAAATATATAAATATGAGTATTTTATGGCTTTATGACAATGTATAAAAATATGTTTATTGCCTTATTAAACAAAAAGAGAATATACAATAAGGTCTTATTGTATATTCTCTTCCATTTATATAAAATATTGTCGTATATAAATTATCCATAAATTACATGTCCATTCTCATCTTTATATGCATCAAGATCTTTTGCATATTGATTCATGGCACGTAAGCTCATACCCATAGATGAGAAACCTCCATCGTGGAAGAGTGTTTGCATGGTAACCTTGCGAGTGAAGTCAGAGAACATCATGACGCAATAGTTTGCACAATCTTCAGCAGAAGCGTTTCCTAAAGGAGACATTTTGTCTGCAAAATCCATCATGTTATCAATGTCTTTAATGCCTTTACCTGCTGTAGTAGGTGTTGGAGATTGAGAAATTGTGTTGATACGTACATGTTTTTCACGACCATATATATATCCGAAACTACGTGCTATGCTTTCCAACAAGCTTTTAGCATCTGCCATATCGTTATATCCAAAGAATGTACGGTGAGAAGCTATATAAGTAAGGGCTACAACAGAACCATATTCGGCAATAGCATCTTGCTTTTTAGCTACCTGAAGCATTTTATGGAAAGATATTGCTGAAATTTCAAGTGTCTTTTGCAGGTAATTATAGTCAAGGTCATCATATGTACGATGCTTACGTACATTAGGACTCATTCCTATAGAATGTAATACAAAATCAATCTTTCCACCAAGTATCTTTTGAGATTCTGCAAAAACTTTTTCAAGGTCTTCTATGCTTGTAGCATCTGCTACAACAATTGGGGCATTAAGCTTTTCGCTTAGCTCGTTGAGTTGACCCATACGTAGAGCCATTGCTGTGTTACTTAATGTAATTGAGGCTCCTTCTTCTACGGCTTTCACAGCTACTTTCCATGCAATAGAGTCCTCGTTAAGTGCGCCAAAAATAATACCGCGCTTTCCTTTCAATAAATTGTGAGTCATTGTTTTTGATTTGAATTTGTGCGCAAAATTACAATTTTTGTGCAATATAGACAAATGTTTTTGGATTTTTTGTTTTTCTTATTAAGAAACATTCAAGATAACAAGCAAATATTTACCCCAATTCGGGATAAGAAACCGCAAAAAGAAGGTATAAAAAGTTGGTAGTCTAACAAATATTTTATATATTTATAGTTGATAGGCAAACAGTTACAAATATATTTATTATGACTACCGATTATAAATTTACTGAATTATTTTGTATTACTGATGAGTTTTGCAAACATTTTAAGGCTGAAAATACAGGTAAATCGCTTATTGACGATGTCGGAACAAAGTGCAGAAGACGTAAGGCGTCTTTGTAAGCTAGTGAAATTATGATAATCTTGTTGCTCTTCCGTTTCTGACCTTTCTGCAATTCAAACATTACTAGTATCTTAGGTGCTATGCCAATAAAATAAGAAAAGGCATAGTAACTGATGGAAAGGAAGCCATAGGCTAGTGTCATGATTTTAAGCTGCATCTGGCATGTAACGACAGAGGTGAGATTGTTGCTTTTGTGCTTACAGTGGCAAATGCCAGTGACAAAGCCCCGAATATATTCAAGGTATTGGCTAAACGTCTGTATGGCAAGCTGTTCGCTGACAAAGGGTATATATCCCCAATTTTTTTGACTTCCTTTTTGTGGATGAAATTCAATTAGTGACTGGATTAAGGGCAAATATGAAAAAAAGTTGATGCCATTGAATGACAGTATGATGCTGCGCAAAAGATACATCATTGGAACCATAAACGATTTGCTTAAAAATATGGTGCAAATAGTACACTCGCACTACAGGTATGTTACGAATTTCATTATGAATCTTATATCTGTATTGGGAGCATACTGCTTCTTTGACAACAAGCCGAAGGCTCTTGTCGGAGACGCCATTGAAAACACAAGACAGGTGGATCTCTTCTAAAACGGCACATTTACATTGAGGATTTTAGCTCAGCAACCATCCTGAATCAATGGATGGCTGCTAAGTATACGTAACCTTATTCAAAATTGTAATGGTTGCTTTGGAACAGGGCACCTTATCCCAAACTGGGGTAATTTGTTGATATCAAGAATTATCAATAGAATTACCGTGAATTTTTGCAGGTTATTATGCCTCACTGAAGTTTCCCACCCTTAGAAAGATGGCATAAAATAACAGCTTCTCAAAAATA
>ERZ808240.1701-NODE-1701-length-26398-cov-6.887181_pt1 | contig 26398 bp, 24 predicted proteins | sample MGYA00521084_ERZ808240 | MGnify/ENA primary metagenome ERZ808240 (study PRJEB31516, sample SAMN03275571) | gut metagenome | biome: mammalia-associated habitat; material: feces | host: Papio cynocephalus | place: Kenya | collected 2012-08-06 ... | reverse complement strand
TATTATTATTAAAGAGAAAAGAAAATAATGTCTGGGAGACACTGGTAAAACCTGGGAAAAAGGCAAAAGTCGGAACAAAAATAAGTTTCGGTGACGGTCTTTTAATGGGAGAAGTCATTGATATTGTTGAAGAAGGTAACCGTCTGATCAAATTCGATTTTGACGGAATCTTTGAAGAAATCTTAGATCAACTCGGACAGATGCCGCTGCCTCCGTATATCACACATCAGCTGGAAGATAAGAACCGGTATCAGACGGTGTATGCAACACATACAGGATCTGCCGCTGCACCGACAGCCGGACTTCATTTTACACCGGAATTGTTGGAAGAAATTAAGGCAAAAGGAGTGGATATTGCAAGAGTAACACTTCATGTAGGCCTGGGTACGTTCCGTCCGGTAAAGGTGGATGAGATCACAGAACATCACATGCATTCGGAATTTTTCATGATCGATGAAGAAGCGGCAGAGAAGATCAACCGTGCAAAAGAAAACGGACACCGCGTCATCTGTGTCGGAACAACGAGCTGCAGAACCGTAGAATCGGCAGCTGATGAGAATGGACATCTGGAAGCGAAGAGCGGATGGACACAGATATTCATATATCCGGGGTATAAATTCAAAGTACTGGATTGCCTGATCACGAATTTCCATCTTCCGGAATCAACACTGATCATGCTGGTATCTGCACTGGCAGGACGTGAGCACGTGCTTGCGGCTTATGAAGAAGCAGTGAAGGAAAAATACCGGTTCTTTTCATTTGGGGATGCGATGTTTATTCAATAGAATGAATAAACATACGAAATTGCAATTGCAAATAATGAATATAAGATCCGTACAAAAGATATCCTCGAATATCTTTGCGACTATGATGAGAAATAAGAACGGATACAGACAATTTGACATGTAAGTGTGAAAACGCTAAAATTGGTGGAGGAATGTAGAAAACTGCAGGCCTCCATTTTTTATCGTCATATATTGTGGACCAGAAAGGAACTCCTATGTCGAAGAAAGAACTTGCGAAAGGTTATACTACCGGCACGTGTGCGCAGGCGGCAACAAAGGCTGCGATGCAGATGTTGTTTACCGGAAAAGAAGTAGACCAGGTATTAGTAGAATTACCTCAGGGTGAAAGAATACAATTGCATATCGAAGATATAAAGAGAACATTTTCAGGCCAGGTATCCTGCGCTGTGAAGAAAGACAGCGGTGATGATCCGGATATTACGAATGGTGTGTTAGTCTATAGTAAGGTCAGAATTTCGGATAAAGCAGGAATCCATATTGACGGAGGAACGGGAGTCGGCAGAGTAACAAAACCAGGACTGGATCAGCCGGTCGGAGCGGCAGCAATTAACAGTGTGCCCAGACAGATGATAAAAAAAGAAGTGGAAGATGCCTGTGATGAAGTGGGATATACGGGCGGTATTGATGTAGAGATTGCTATACCGGAAGGGGTGCGGCTTGCCAGGGAAACGTTCAATCCGCGGCTTGGGATAGAAGGAGGTTTATCAATACTGGGAACGACAGGAATTGTAAATCCTATGAGTGAGCAGGCATTGCTTGATACAATTGAAGTAGAGATGAAAGTGTGTCTGGCTGAAAAATATAAGTACCTGATCATCGCACCGGGAAATTATGGATTGGATTTTTTGAAAGAACAGTATAGTATAGAAGAAAATGATGTGGTAAAATGTAGTAACTATATTGGTCAGACCATAGACATGGCAGTAGAACAAGGATGCAAAGGAATCCTGCTGGCAGGACATATAGGAAAACTGATCAAAGTATCCGGCGGAATCATGAATACCCATTCCAAGTGGGCGGATTGCAGGATGGAATTATTTGCCACAGCTGCATTAAGAGCCGGGATAGATGGGAAAAAAGCGGCCAGTTTTCTGGATTGTGTTACGACGGATGATGCTCTGAAAAAGTGTAGTGAAGAAGAAAGAGTATGCATTATGGAGAAGATCATGATGCGGATGGAAGAGTATCTGAATTACCGGGCAAAAGGAAAACTTAAGATAGGAGCAGTTACATTTTCGAATGTGTATGGGATTCTTGGGAAAACGGAACTGGCAGAGAGCATAATAGAAAAATTCAGGGAGGAAAGGAAATGATACATTTTGTAGGTGCGGGCCCGGGAGCAGTTGATCTGATCACGGTCCGGGGACAGCGTTATCTTAGTGAGGCAGATGTAGTGATCTATGCCGGATCACTGGTGAATCCGGGACTTTTAGAAAATACAAAAGAAACATGTGAAATTTACAACAGTGCGAAGATGACGTTAGAAGAAGTGCTGGACGTAATGGTAGAAGCAGAAAAAGAGCAGAAGATGACGGTGCGTCTGCACACAGGGGATCCCTGCCTGTACGGAGCAATTAGAGAGCAGATGGATTACTTAGATGAGCTTGGAATTGCATACGATTCCTGTCCCGGGGTCAGTTCTTTCTGTGGTGCGGCAGCAGCACTGGATCTGGAATATACATTGCCGGAAGTATCACAGAGTGTTGTCATCACCCGTATGGAGGGAAGGACACCGGTCCCGGAAAGGGAAAAGATTGCAGCGTTTGCGAGCCATCATGCAACGATGGTATTGTTTTTAAGTACTGGATTATTAGAAAAGCTGGAAGGACAGCTGATCGAAGGCGGCTATAAAGAAGATACGCCTGCGGCAATCGTATATAAAGCGACCTGGCCGGAGGAAGAAAAATATGTCTGCACGGTTGGGACACTTGCTGAAACAGCCAGAAAGCATGGAATTACGAAGACTGCGCTCATCATTGTCGGAGATGTGGTGACGCATCATAAGTATGAACGTTCGAAATTATACGATCCGGAATTTACGACGGAATTCCGGCAGGGAGTAAAAAAAGAATGAAGATCGCGATGATCAGTTTCACAAGAAATGGAAGAAATCTTGAAAAAACAATAGCAGAGAAGCTGAACGAAGCCGGACATGAAGTCAGATGGGGCGTAAAGTGCAAAGAACTAATGCATGATCAGAACGCAATTACATGCAGTGCAAAAGAGTGGACGAAAGAACAGTTTAAGGATCAGGATGTGCTGATCTTTATCGGAGCAGTGCAGATAGCAGTCCGGTTGATTGCGTGTTATATAGAATCGAAGATAACAGATCCGGCAGTGCTGGTTGTAGATGAAAAGGGAAGATATTGTATTCCGGTATTATCAGGCCATATTGGAGGAGCCAATGAAATGGCGGAAGAGATCAGCCGGATGATGGGAGCGGTACCTGTGATCACGACTGCCACGGATATTAATCAGAAGTGGGCGGTGGATGTATTTGCAAAAAAGAATCATCTGTATATAGAAGATATGCAGAAAGCAAAGCAGATTTCGGCAGATGTGCTGGAAGGCAGACAAATCAAGGTGTCCATAGAAGGCGGGATAAAGCAGGTAGAAGGTGTGCTGCCGGAAGAACTGGAGATTGTATCAGAAACTTATGAAAATCCGGATATATATATAGGAATCTATAAGAACCAACAACAAAAAAAAGCATTGCGGCTTGTTCCACAAATTGTGACAGTGGGAATCGGATGCAAGAAAGGAATATCGTCAGTGCAGATAGAAAGCCTGGTGGATAAAATTCTTAAGGAGTCGCATATTAATAAAGCCAGTGTCGGTAAAATAGCCAGTATTGATCTGAAAAAGAATGAAGAAGGACTGCTGGCATTTTGCAGTAAATATAATATAGAACCGGAATTTTATCCGGCAGAAGAATTAAAACAAGTAAAGGGTGAGTTCAGTGCTTCTGCTTTTGTAAAATCAATTACCGGAGTAGATAACGTGTGCGAAAGAAGTGCAGCGCATGCAGGAGGCACATTACGAATCAGAAAACGGGCAGAAAATGGCGTGACAGCAGCATTTGCCTGGAATAATTGGAGGATAGAGTTTGAATAAGGTATACGTGATAGGAATGGGACCTGGTTCTTATGACCAGATGACGGTGAAAGCGGTAAGAATATTGGAGAACTGTGATGTGATCGTCGGATATACCGTATATATTGATCTGTTAAAAGAATATTTTCCAGAAAAGAGATATCTGACAACATCTATGAGACAGGAAATAGACCGTTGCAGGATAGCTTTTGAAGAGGCACGGAAGGGAGCCGAGACGGCAATGGTATGCAGTGGTGACGCAGGAATCTATGGCATGGCAGGTCTGATGTATGAAGTCGGGGAGGATTATCCGGAAGTAGAGATAGAAGTCATTCCGGGCGTGACGGCTGCGATGGGAGGATCTGCGGTTCTGGGAGCGGCAGTTGGCCATGATGTCAGTCTGATCAGTCTGAGTGATCTGCTGACCCCATGGGAACTGATCGAAGAACGATTGGAATGTGCGGCAAAAGCAGATTTTGTAATCTGTCTTTATAATCCTTCCAGCAGAAAGAGAAGTACCTATCTTGCCAGAGCGTGTGAGGTTATATTGAAATATAAAGAAGAAGGTACGATCTGCGGGATTGTGAAAAATATTGCCCGGGAAGGCGAAAAGATGCAGATCCTAACACTAAAAGAATTAAAAGAGACACAGGTAGACATGTTTTCTACAGTATTTATCGGAAATAAACAGACGAAAGTAATTCGAGGAAAAATGATTACACCAAGGGGATATCGTATATGAAAGATAAAAAGATTCTATTATATGCAGGGACAACAGAAGGAAGAAAATTAGCATCTTATCTCGGAAGACGAGGCGTAAGACTTCATGTCTGTGTGGCAACAGCTTACGGAGAGAGTCTGCTGCCGGAGGAAAAGAACATTACCGTAACACACGACCGTATGGATAGCGGACAGATGGGCGAATTCATGCGTGCATTTAAGCCGGATTATGTAATTGATGCGACACATCCATATGCAAAAGAAGTGACAAAGAACCTGAAAAGTGCCTGTGAGGCTATGCAGGTCCAGTACTTAAGGCTGATCAGAGGAAGTGAAGAGACAAAGGAAAGTGTCTGTGTGGAGAACATGGATGAAGCAATCCGTTTCCTTGAAAAAACAGAGGGAAATATTCTGGTAACAACAGGAAGTAAAGAGCTGGAAGCCTATACAAGACTGACAGATTATGAAAACCGTGTATATGCGAGAGTTCTTTCAATCGGTCAGGTTGCAGTAAGCTGCGAGGAACTTGGATTCTCAGGACGACATCTTATATGTATGCAGGGGCCTTTTTCAACAGAAATGAACCGTGCTATGCTAAAAGAATACGATATCGCATACATGGTGACAAAAGAATCCGGTCTGGCAGGCGGATATCCACAGAAATGCCAGGCTGCGTTAGAGGCCGGGGTAAAGATGGTGGTGATCGGACGTCCGGAGGAAGAGGAAGGACTGAATTTCGAAGAGATGTCTAAATTCCTCCAAAAAGAACTGGAACTTGAGAATCATTGGAAAGTTACACTGGTTGGAATCGGGGCGGGAGCCAAAGACCAGGTTACATTAGAAGCAAAGAGATGTTGTCAGGAAGCGGAGATCCTGATCGGGGCAGGCCGTATGATCGAAGCAGTTGCGGAAGTAGGGCAGACTGTTTATGAAGCTTACCGGCCGGAAGAGATCCTTTCATATATTAAGGATAATCCAGAATATGAGAATGTTACAGTAGCATTATCCGGAGATACCGGATTTTACAGCGGAGCCAGAAAAATTCTTGAACTTATGAAAGATGATCCACAGATTCAGACAAGAGTAGTGCCAGGAGTGTCATCTATCGTTTATTTTGCTTCGAAGCTTGGAATAACCTGGGAAGATGCAGCTCTTGTGAGCCTGCATGGCAGAAAAGAGAACCTGATGGCTATTGTAAAAGAGAATAAAAAGACATTCGCTCTGGTAAGTAATGCAGAAGAGATCAGGCAGATACTGACGAAGCTTACTGATTATGGTATGGGGGATGTGTCGGTTAAGATTGGTACGGAACTTTCTTATAAGAATGAAGAGATTCAGGAAGGAACGGCCAGATCTTTGATACACTATAAAGGAGAGAATCTGGCAGTTCTCTATATAGAAAATGAAAAAGGTGGAGAGACTCCGGTAATTCCGGCAGTTCCGGATGAAGAATTTGTGCGAGGAGATGTGCCAATGACAAAAGAAGAAGTCAGAAGCATTTCAATCGCAAAGCTTAAGATTAAGCGGGATGCAGTCGTATATGATGTAGGTGCAGGAACTGGATCAATATCGGTAGAAGCAGCAATGGTTGCGGCAAAAGGAGATGTCTATGCAATAGAACAAAAGGTAGAAGCACAGAGTCTGATCCGGGAGAATGCCAGACGGATGCATGTAGATAATCTTCATGTGATTGAGGGAATGGCTCCGGAAGTACTGGAAGAATTACCTGTGCCAGATTGTGTATTTATCGGTGGAAGTAAAGGACAACTCTTTGAGATCCTGGATGTGGTCAGAAAGAAGAATCCTACCGTCAGAATTGTAATTAATGCCATATCTCTGGAAACAATGATGCAGGTATTAAAATATACACAGGAAAACGGCATCGAAGATGAAGAAGTAATCCAGGTAGCGGTAAGCCGTGCAAATAAAGTAGGTACTTATCATATGATGAACGGTCAGAATCCGATTTATATTATCAGCTTTACGAGTGTGGAGATGAAGACAGAAAAAGAAGTAGAAGATGAGGATGATTTTGTACTGGAGGAGATTGATCTGGATGAGATCGAACCAGACGACATTACAGAAGTACTTCCTCTTACACCGGAAGAAATCATGGAAGAAGAACTTGAGGAGGAAGATGAATGAAACTTCCAAGAATTATGATCACTGCTATGCGAAGCGGAGCAGGAAAGACGATGATAACTTGCGGAATATTGAAAGCGATGAAGATGCAGGAGATAAATCCTGCGTCTTTTAAGTGTGGGCCTGATTATATTGATCCTATGTTCCATAAAACTGTAATAGGCATCAGCAGTTATAATCTGGATTCTTTTTTATGTAAAGAAGAAGGGGTAAGAAAAATACTGAAAGAGAATGGAGGCAAGGCAGATATCTCCGTAATGGAAGGTGTAATGGGATATTATGATGGAATTGCGGGAATATCAACGGAAGCAAGCGCTTATGATATTGCAACGATTACAGAGACCCCGGTTGTTATGATCCTTGACTGTAAGGGACTTAGTGTGTCTGCCGTTCCATGCATTCAGGGATTTGTCAATTATAAAAAGAACAGTCATATCGAGGGAGTAATCCTAAACAGGGTATCTCCGATGATGTATGGGAGAATGAAAGATTTGATTGAAGATCAGACAGGAGTCAAAGTCTATGGCTATGTTCCTGTTTTGAAAGACTGTGCATTAGAAAGCAGATATCTGGGCCTTAAGCTTCCAACGGAACGAAAAGATACAGAAGAAAAGCTGGAAAAGCTCGGCAGGCAGATACAGGAGACGGTAGATATCAAGGGACTTCTACAATTGGCAGAAAGCGCACCGGAAATAAAAGGAGAGAACGAGAAAACAGTTGAATTGCCGGAAAAACCGGTCTCTATAAGAATCGGACTTGCAAGTGATGAGGCATTTTGTTTTTTTTACCGGGATAATCTGGAACTGTTACAGAAAATAGGAGCCGAATTAATTCCTTTTTCCCCGCTAAAAGATAAGAAGATACCGGAAAATGTGTCCGGCTTATTATTTTACGGTGGATACCCGGAATTATACGCAGAACAATTAAGTCAGAATCAATCTATGAGAGAAAGCATAAAAGAAGCTCTAAAGGATGGGATGCCCTGTATCGCAGAGTGTGGAGGATTTATGTATCTTGGGGAGTATATTGAAGATGAAAAAGGGGATAAATTCCCAATGGTCGGAATACTAAAGGGAAAAAGTTATCCGACAGGAGCACTCAGGCGTTTTGGTTATGTGACACTTACAGGTGGAACAGTATTTGGACAGGATGCAGGAATGATTCCTGCGCATGAATTCCATTATTATGATTCGGAAGATTGCGGGGAGGAATTTCTCGCAGAAAAACCATTATCTGAACGTTCATGGAAATGTATGATCAGTACAGATACGATATTTGCAGGATATCCGCATATCCACTATTACGGAAATACAAGAATTCCAGAAGCATTTATGAAGTGCAGCGCGATATATGCAAGACGTTATAACGTTCAATAGATGCAGAAAATAAAAAAATAAGAGGAAGAAAAAGTGGCAGAGGAAAGGTTAGAACATTTGGAAATAGAATTGAAACAGCTTATAAAGGATATACGTCCGGCAGATGTAAAAGTAAGAGAATGTTCACAGAAAAAATGGAATTCTATAGCCAAACCATTACATAGTCTTGGAAAACTGGAAGAAGACATCATGCAGATTGCAGCACTTACCGGAGATACGGAAGTGCAGATTGAGAAAAAAGCACTGATTGTGATGTGTGCTGATAATGGAGTAGTAGAAGAAGGAGTTACGCAGACCGGACAGGAAGTAACAGCAATCGTTGCCGGAAATTTCCTTACCTGTAATACCAGTGCGGCAATTATGTGCCGGAAAGCAGGAGTAGATATCTTTCCGGTTGATGTCGGAATGGCGGAAGATACAAAAGTTCCGAAGTATAAAACAGCGTATGGAACGGCTAATATGACCAAGGGGCCTGCTATGACGAGAAAACAGGCAGTCCAGACTATCCTTACAGGCATTCATATGGTAAAGAAAAAGAAAGAAGAAGGATATCAGATCATTGCAACGGGAGAAATGGGAATCGGAAATACGACGACCAGCAGTGCTATAGCATCGGTTCTTCTGGATACTGCTCCGGAAGAGATAACGGGACGCGGAGCAGGTCTGTCAGGGGAAGGATTGAAACGAAAAATTCATGCTGTTGAAGAAGCAATCAGGGTTAACCGTCCAGATAAGAAAGATGTGATAGATGTACTTGCGAAAGTCGGAGGATTTGATCTGGCAGGAATGACAGGAGTATTTCTTGGAGGAGCGGTGTACAGAGTACCTGTTCTGATAGATGGCTTTATCTCCGCAGTAGCAGCGCTGGCGGCGGCGAGAATCTGTCCGGATGCAAAAGTTGCAATGATTGCAACACATGTTTCGAAAGAACCGGGCATGCATAGGATATTGGATGCATTAGGGATGGAAGCACCACTGCACGCGGATATGTGTCTGGGAGAAGGAACCGGTGCCGTGGCATATCTTCCGGTATTGGATCTTGCTGCTGAAGTGTATCAGTGCATGAGTACATTTGCAGATAATGATATAGAAGATTATAAAGAATTAGGTGAGCAATCATGATACATCTGGTGACAGGCGGAAGCGGAAGCGGAAAGTCAGAGTATGCAGAAAACTGGCTGACAGAAGGAAGAAAGGGACAGTTCCTTTACATTGCAACTATGCGCCCGTATACGGAAGAAATATTACAAAAGATTGAAAGACATCACAGACTGCGGGCAGGAAAAGGATTTGGGACGCTGGAGAGATATACAGATCTGGCTGGAGCAGACATTCCGGAGAATGAAGGAATCCTTCTGGAGTGTGTTTCTAATCTTGTGGCGAATGAGCTTTATGAAGAAAATGGGTCATTACGTGATGTGACAGAGACAAAAGAACAGGTAGTGAAGGGTGTAAAAAAGCTGGCGGAGTCTACAGAACGGCTGGTAATCGTTACGAATGAAGTGAATTCAGATATAAATGATTACAGTGATGAAACAGAACAGTACAGAAGATGCATAGGTCTGGTCAACCGGGAGATTGCGAAAATTGCAGATGTTGTAACAGAAGTCGTATACGGAATTCCGGTATGCGTGAAAGGACAGAATGAGAGATGAAGATTATAAAAAGAATATGGAATAGTTTCAAAATTGCGTTTTCCATGTACAGCAGAATTCCTATGCCGCGCAGTGAATGGACAGATGAAAATAAATCGTATGCGATGTGTTTTTTTCCGTGGATTGGCGGTGTGATCGGACTGTTGTCTTATGGAGTGTTCTGTTTCTTTAAGTGGTTTGGCGCGAATGGCGGGGGGACTCATTCAACATTTTTAATTATATTCCTGATATTGATTCCGGTGTTTGTCACCGGTGGGATCCATCTGGATGGATTTCTGGATACACAGGATGCCCTAAGTTCATGGCAGACAAAAGAACGCCGGCTTGAGATATTAAAAGATTCTCATGCAGGGGCATTTGCAATCATATCATGTACGGTATATTTCCTGATGTACATAGGTGTGTATTCATGCCTTAGTATGAGGAGCATGAAAGTAATCGCATATAGTTTTATGTTGTCCAGAACATTGAGTGGTTTGTCGGTTGTTACATTTCCTCAGGCAAGAAAGAAGGGGATGGTGGCAGATTTTTCGGAAAATGCTTCGACAAAGGTAACGAAGGTGATACTTAGTGTGTATCTGGTGATCCTTTGTTTTGTGATTCCTTTGGCCGGAGGAATATGTGGGATTGTATGTGTGGCCGCATCTGCAGTCGTATTTGGATATTACTATCATATGTCGATGAAGAACTTTGGAGGCGTTACGGGAGATCTGTGCGGATATTTCCTGCAGTTGTGTGAACTTATAATGGCTTTGGCAGTTGTGGTGTCGGATGTAGTATTGAAAAGTGGAATTATCAGCTGACAGAAAGGAAAGTAAAAAGATATGATCATGATAATAGGTGGAGCATATCAGGGAAAAATGGAATTCGCAAAAGAACTTTATCCGGATATCAGATGGCTTGACGGCGGTGTATGTGAGGAAGAGGAACTATTACAGTGCAACGGGGTATACCAGTTCCATAAATATATTGAAAGAAAGATAAAGGCAGGAGAATCAGTAGAAGATCTTGCACAGAAATTAATCCGCAAAAATCCACAGATGATATTGATTACGGATGAGATCGGGTGTGGAATTGTTCCGGTCAGCCGTATAGAGCGGGAATACAGAGAGCAGACTGGAAGAGTCTGCACAAAGCTGGCGGAATATTCAGAAAAAGTATATCGTGTGATGTGTGGAATCGGACAGGTGATAAAAGAAATATGAGAATATATCTGATACGTCATTCTATGACAGAAGGAAATAAAGAAAAGCGTTATATCGGAATAACAGATGAGCCATTATGCCCGGAGGGAATACTGCTTCTAAAAAAACGGGCGGGAAGATATCCGAAGGCAGAACATGTCTATGTAAGTCCAATGCAGCGCTGTGTGCAGACGGCGGAGATTATTTATCCGGATATGAAAGGGCAAAATGCTGTAACCTGTAATAAGAAATTGAAAGAATGCAATTTTGGACTGTTTGAAAATCATAATTATATAGAATTGTCAGGTAATCCAGAGTATCAGAAATGGATTGACAGCGGAGGAAAGCTTCCTTTTCCCAAGGGAGAAAGCAGAGAGCAATTCACTTGCCGTACATTGGAAGGATTCAGGGAAGTTGTGCTGGATGCATTGAAAAATGGATGGAATACAGTTGCTGTTGTAGCACATGGCGGAACTGTTATGAGTATCATGGAGCATTATGCCAGAAATGAAGACGGAACATTGGCAGGAAGTTATTATGATTATCAGGTAAAGAATGGAGAAGGGTATGAACTTAGAATTTCAGAGAATGACATATATGACGATAGCGGTTGTGACAGGATTCATTCTGGATCTGATATGGGGGGATCCCAGATGGCTGTACCATCCGGTAAGGCTGATCGGACATCTGATATCGGCGGTGGAAAGAATTATAAGAAGCTTTTTGCCGGGGAATAAAGTGGGAGAACGAATCGGCGGTGGAATACTGGTACTGATTGTTATAATTGTAAGTACCGGGATTCCGGCTGCCATCCTGCATGTTGCGTATCATGCGGGATGGCAGTTTGGAGTAATTCTGGAGAGCTTCTGGTGTTATCAGATTCTTGCAACCAAGTCTCTGAAAGTAGAAAGTGACAGGGTATATGATGCACTTAAGAATAGGGGACTGGAAGCCGGAAGAAAAGCAGTATCTATGATTGTTGGAAGAGATACGCAGAATCTGACAGAAGAAGGTGTGATAAAAGCGGCAGTGGAGACTGTGGCAGAGAATACTTCAGACGGCGTGATCGCTCCTCTGTTTTATATGCTGATAGGAGGTGCGGTTTTTGGTTTTACCTATAAAGCAATCAATACAATGGATTCGATGATCGGATATAAGAATGACAGATATCAGTGGTTTGGGACTGCAGCGGCAAAACTGGATGATGTAGTGAATTTCATTCCGGCAAGACTATCTGCGGTTCTGATGATTCTGACAGCGTATCTGACGGGAATGGATGGAAAGAATGCGGCTTATATATTCAGGAGAGACCGCTTCAACCATAAAAGTCCGAATTCTGCACAGACAGAAGCGGTCATGGCAGGGGCGCTGGATATACAGCTTGCAGGAGATGCATGGTATTTTGGTACGCTGCATAAGAAACCGACGATTGGAGAGCCGCTCAGAAGAATTGAACTTCTCGATATCCGCAGATCGCACAAGCTGCTGTACGGGACGGCATTGCTGGGGCTTGGGATGGGAATTGTCATTAAAATAATGATACTTCTGTAGAACGTATTGATAATAAAAATCAAAAAACAAAATTATATTATCTGCAAATTCGGAATAAAAAGTTAGAATTGTGCAAACAATGTTCTTGTTGACTAACATAGATGATGCAACTTACAATAGAAAAAAAGATAAAGAAGGTGTTAGTTATGCAGGCATTGTCAAAGGCAGCTGCCGGAAAAAGCTACACCATCAAATGGATGTTTGGAATTCCGGAAGTTCTGGATAAGATCCGTAAATGTAAGATCGATGAAGGCAGTGAGATCACGGTGATCCAGAATTCCGGAAGTGATCTGATCATCCGGAGTGGTGAGAAACGTCTTGCAATCAGCAGTGATGTAGCAACAAGAATTCAGGTATAAGATTCCGGTTGACTATTTTGTACAAAGAAAGTAAGATGGTTGTAGCAAAATAGCAGAGAGAGCGGTTATCCGCACAGGTGAAGAAGAATTGGCAGAACAGAAAGAGACAGTTCACGGAGGAGATATTTACCGGAACCCGTCTGTTACAGATTATTCTGTAAACAGTAACCCACTGGGAGTTCCCGAAGCGGTACGAAAAAGTGTGCAGGAAAGTGCAGAACGGATCATGCATTATCCGGATGTCAGATGTGACAGACTTCGGGAGTCAATCAGTGATTTTGAGAGAATAGGAAAAGATAAGATACTCTGCGGCAATGGTGCTGCAGAGCTTTTTTTTGCAACGGTAATGGCAGTGAGACCGGGAAAAGCACTGGTTACGGCGCCGGCATTTTCCGAGTATGAACGGGCACTATGCACAGTGGGTGCAAAGACTGTATATTATAATTTAAAAGAAGAGAATGATTTTCGCATAGAAGAAGATATCCTGCAAAAGATTACGGAAGATATAGATATGGTATTCTTATGTAATCCGAATAACCCGACGGGACAGACGACGGATAGAAATCTGCTTGTACGTGTAATGGAGCGCTGTAAAGCCTGTGGTACAATATTACTTCTGGATGAGTGCTTTATTGATTTTCTGGAACGGCCGGAAGTCTATGAATGTACAGGATATCTGGAAGCGTATCCTAATATGATCATTGTCAAAGCATTTACCAAGATCTTCTGCATGCCGGGAGTAAGACTTGGGTATGCCATGTGTGAAGATGAAAAGCTGCGTAGAAGGATAAGGGCAATGCTGCAGCCGTGGAATGTATCGGTGACAGCACAGGAAGCAGGGGTAGCGGCACTTACGGAATGCGATGAATATCTGCAGAGAACAAGAACGTATGTGAGAAATGAAAAGTCCTGGATGATTGACAGAATCAGGAAACTTGGAATGAAGGTGTATGGGTCGAAAGCGAATTATATATTCTTTTATGCAGAGGAAGGATTATACGAAAGGGCTTTAAGCAGCGGAATACTGATTCGTGACTGCAGGAATTATGAAGGTCTGAAGTCCGGATACTACAGAGTTGCGGTACGCAGTAAAGAAGAGAATGAAAGGTTGATAAGATGGCTGGAAAAATTATGATACAGGGGACAATGTCGAATGCAGGAAAGAGTCTTCTGTGTGCGGGGCTTTGCAGGATATTTAAGCAGGATGGATACAGAACAGCTCCGTTCAAATCACAGAATATGGCACTGAATTCTTTTATTACAGAGGATGGACTGGAGATGGGACGGGCCCAGGTAGTCCAGGCAGAGGCAGCAGGAATCCCTCCACAGGTAGAGATGAATCCGATTCTGTTAAAGCCGACGAATGATGTGGGATCGCAGGTGATCGTAAATGGAGAAGTTCTGAAAAATATGAGTGCAAGAGAGTACTTTGCCTATAAGAAACAATTGATACCGGATATCATGAAAGCATTTCACAAGCTGGAAGAAGAGAATGATATTATTGTGATCGAGGGGGCAGGAAGTCCGGCAGAGATTAACCTTAAGAAAGACGATATTGTGAATATGGGGCTGGCAAAGATGGTGGATGCGCCGGTACTGCTGGTCGGGGATATTGACCGCGGCGGTGTGTTTGCACAGCTTCTGGGGACACTTATGCTTCTGGAAGATGAGGAGAAAGAACGTGTGAAAGGTCTGGTCATCAATAAGTTTCGCGGGGATAAGACGATATTGGATCCTGGAATCGTGATGCTGGAAGAAAGAGGCGGTATTCCGGTAGTCGGGGTTACACCATATATGCAGGTGGAGATCGAAGATGAGGACAGCCTGACAGAGCGTTTTGACGGAAGAAGAGGTGTCAGAGCGGATGGACAGAGTGTGGAACTTATAGATATTGCCGTGATCCGTACACCAAGAATCTCTAATTTCACAGATTTTATGCTGTTGGAAAATACCCCGGGAGTGAATCTTTATTATGTAAGAGACCCGAAAGATCTGGGAGAGCCGGATATGATCATATTGCCGGGAACGAAGAATACGATGGGAGATATCAGGTGGTTAAGACAGAGCGGCATGGAAGGAAAGATCCTAAAAGCACATGCGAAAGGATGTGTGATCTGGGGAATCTGTGGCGGATACCAGATGCTTGGAAAGACCTTAAGTGATCCTGAAAAAATAGAAGATGGAGGAGAGCTGAAGGGCTTAGGACTTCTTCCGGCAGAAACGACATTTACCACAGAAAAGACAAGGACGAGAGTGACGGGGACATTTATAGATGTGACAGGAGAACTTAAGAACCTTGAGAATCTGGAATTCGAGGGGTATGAAATCCACATGGGTAAGACAAAGCTCATGGGAGGTCATCCGATGAATCAGATCCATGATACGGTAAAAAGAGAAGATGAATCCGGCACAGTGACAGATGGAATGGACGGTATTGCATATGGGAATGTATACGGGACCTATATCCATGGTATTTTTGATAAAGAAGAGGTTGTGAATGAGATCGTAAGAACGCTGGCAGAGAAAAAGGGAATTTCGATAGAAGAGATGGAAGGAATGGATCTGAAAGCGTTCAAGGAAAGCCAGTACGATCTTCTGGCGGATACTCTCAGAAAACATCTGGATATGGAGAAGATCTATCAGATCATGGGAATGGAAAGGAAAAGATAAGTTGAAAGAGAATCATACAGCACAGACAAAAATAGAAATAGAGAATGTACTTCCAACAGAGATTGAAAAAAGAAGCTTTGAAATCATTACAGAAGAGCTGGAACGGGAAGGAATCCTGCTCCCTAAGATCCAGGCACCGATCACAAAGAGATGTATTCATACCAGTGCGGATTTTGATTATGCGAAGAATCTGGTATTTTCCGAAAATGCTGTAGAAAAAGCGCTGGATGCGATCAGGAACGGAGCATCGATCGTGACAGATACCCAGATGGGAAGGTCCGGGATCAATAAGAAAAGACTGGAGCAATATGGCGGGAAAGTATACTGTTTTATGTCGGATGAAGATGTAGCCCGGACAGCAAAGAAGAATGGTACAACAAGGGCAGTGGCAAGCATGGAGAAAGCATGTGAACTGGATGAAAGACTGATCTTTGCCATTGGGAATGCACCAACTGCATTGATCCATCTGTATGAACTGATCAAAGACGGAAGAATCAATCCGGAACTTGTGATCGGGGTGCCGGTAGGGTTTGTGAATGTCGTACAGTCAAAGGAACTGATCCTGACATTACAAGATACCCCGTATATTGTGGCAAGAGGAAGAAAAGGCGGAAGTAATATTGCGGCATGCATCTGTAATGCACTGATCTATATGTTATAGGGAGGAAGAAGCTTATGACATTACAGCAGCTTAGATATATCACCATGGTTGCAGAAAAAGGAACAATAAGTGAAGCAGCCAAAGAACTGTTTATTTCCCAGCCGAGTCTTACCAATGCAATCAGAGAGTTAGAGCAGGAGATGCAGGTGACGATTTTCCACCGGACGAACAAAGGTGTGACGATTACGGCAGAGGGAGATGAATTTCTTGCCTATGCAAGACAGATCCTGGATCAGGTTGGTCTTATGCAGGAAAGATATCTGAATGTCAATGAGAGAAATCCAAGATTTTCCGTCTCGTGCCAGCATTATTCCTTTGCAGTCAATGCATTCGTAGATGTGATCCGTCAGTTTAATGCAAGAAAATATGATTTTACACTAAGGGAGACACAGACTTATGAGATTATCGAGGATGTGTCAAAATTAAAAAGCGAAATTGGGATTCTGTATACATCGTCACAGAATGAGACGATCATCATGAAGCTGATCCGTCAGAATGACCTGAAATTTGACGAATTATTTGTGGCAAGACCCCATGTATTTATCAGTTCCAGGCATCCGCTGGCAGATAGAGAAGTACTTACCCTGGAAGATCTGGAAGACTATCCGTATCTTTCCTTTGAACAGGGAGATTATAATTCTTTCTATTTTTCGGAAGAGATATTAAGCACACTTGACCGGAACAAGAATATCAAAGTAAGAGACAGGGCAACATTATTCAATCTGGCAGTCGGACTGGATGGATATACGATCAGTTCCGGCGTGATCAGCAAAGAACTGAACGGGGAAAATATCATCGGAAAGCCTCTTCTGGTGGATGAATACATGCGGATTGGAACAATCGTGCGAAAGGATATAACACTTAGCCGGTATGGAAAGGCATATATGGAAGCGTTGAAAAAATATACAGGAGATATGTAGCTATATAAAAAATATATGGATGACATATTAAATATACTTTTCACAATTTAAATAGGATTTAGTATAATATTCTGCTGAAGGGGATGAGTGCAAATGAGTGTGATAAACAAATTATTTTCCGGAAAGCAGATGTCCGAAGCTTTTATCTGCAGTGCCTTTCTGGCATTGTCGGGAGGCTTTCAGGATGCGTATACATATAATACAAGAAATGAAGTATTTTCCAATGCACAGACAGGAAACGTGGTGCTGATGAGTCAGAATTTTATGACTGGAAAATGGCAGGCCGGACTTAAATATCTATTTCCGTTGTTTGCATTTGCACTGGGAGTTCTGATTGCGGAACAGATTCAGGACAGATATAAGTATGCAAAACGTCTGCACTGGAGGCAGGGAATCCTGGGGGCAGAGATACTGATTTTATTTATTGTCGGATTTATTCCGCAGAAAGGAAATATGATTGCAACGGTGCTTGTATCGTTTGCCTGTGCCATGCAGGTACAGAGTTTCCGGAAAGTGAATGGATTCTCTTATGCGAGTACGATGTGTATCGGTAATTTAAGAAGTGGAACCGCTGCATTGTCCCTTTATCTGAGGGAACGCAGACCGGAGCAGTTAAGACAGTCGATGTATTATTTTGCTATCATTTTTTTGTTTGCAATAGGAGCCGGAATCGGCGGAAATCTGTCGGCACGTTTTGGAATTCATATGATCTGGATTTCCTGTATACTTCTTGTTATCAGTTTCCTGCTTATGTTTTTTGATATAGAAACACAGAAAAAGAGAATATAAAAAATTGAGACACTATCCGCCATCAGATGCGGATCAGTGTCTCAATTAATTTCTGTGCAGCAATGCTTTGCGGTCTTGAATGATTCTGCACCAGACAGATATGTCTTGCAGGAAGTGATTCTTTCAGATGGATCTGAAGAATTTCACCACGTTTGAGCGGCTCTTCGGCCAGTTTTTCCGGATAAAAACCAATGCCGAGATTATGCTGGATCATGGCAAGGCACTGATCGGTGGAAGTAACTTCCAGATCCGGATGGAAAGGAAGTCCGTGGGAAGAAAAATACTGGATATGAAGATCTCTTGTACTGGTATTATTTTCAAGGGAGACAAAAGGATATTTTGTCAGTTCTTCCAGCGAACAGATACGGGAGGTAAGGTCACGGTATTTGGGACCGGCGATCAGAATCTCACGGAAAGACCCAAGTGAGATCTTCTGGAATTGTTTCTGGATGGCAAGTGGTGTAGTTACAACTGCGAAATCAACCAGTCCGCTTTCAAGAGATGCAATAGCCTGAGGTGTAGAGTGGTTCGCTATCTTCAGCCTGACATGCGGATAATGATTATGAAATGCTTCCAGCTTAGGAAGAAGCATAATACGCAGGGCGTTTTCACTGACACCGATAGAGATCAGTCCGCTGGTAAGGCTCTGGTCGCGCTTTAATTCTGCTTCGCCTAGTTCAAGCTGTTCAAAAGCGATGGCTACGTGGTTAAAGAGCTTCTGCCCCTCCGGCGTAAGAGTAACGCCCCGGTTGGAACGGACAAAAAGGTGACAGCCAAGTTCTGTCTCGAGATTATTCATACACCGCGTAATATTAGGCTGATTATTATGTAATACTTCGGCTGCTTTTGTAAAACTGTGATGTTGGGCTACGTAGTAGAAAATTCGATAGTAATCGTAAGTACTCATGATGTCCTCCAAAAGAATATATAAAATTCATATAAATAATATATTTGCTATATCAATAATGCCAGATAAGTATAATATATCCCGAATGAAATGACAATGAAAAATAACGACAAAAAGTATGAAATGTATTTTTACATTGAAAAGAGAACATAGTATACTGATTTATATTTTTGTGAACAACAAACTGGATGTAAATTGATTTCGCACATTTAAGAGGAGACAAAATTATGATAAAAATGAATGTAAAATTCGAGACACCGGAACAGATTGTGGAATTTTCACGTATGTGCCAGAAAGTAGAAGCAGATACATTAATAGAAGATACGGCACATAAACTGATCATTGACGGAAAATCAATTATGGGAATGATGACGGTTACGCTCAACCAGAAGATGATCTTTGTGATAGATGGTCCGGATGATGAAAAAGTACGTCAGATATTTGAAAAATACCAGACAGAAGACGCTGTACCAAAACAGAACATGGCTTAAAGATTGCTTTTTTTGTGGACTTATGGTATCGTGGATAAGAATGATTGAAAATGAATGAAAAGCTGCAGGTGTCGGCCGGGTGTCAAAAAGGACAGCAGGGCCGGTGAAAAGGGAAACAGGTGAAAGTCCTGTGCGAACTCGTCACTGTGAGCAGGGAATATCAGAGAGCAGAAAATGTCACTGGATAACGGGAAGACAGCTCGCTGATGTGATGATCTGTGAGTCAGGAGACCTGCCTGGAGTGTACATGGAAGAGAATTCCGGACCACGAGTAATTGGTTGTACAAAGATGGAATATATAATATTAAGGCCATTTTATACCCTTTTACGGATGATTTCGTGGAAGGGTTTTTTATTATTAGATCATTTTAGATCATTCGGAAAAGTAGTTTGTAAAGGTTTCATAAAGACGACAGAAAAAGTTAGGGAGAGAGTAGAAGATGAAACATAATTCAAAACAGTTTTTAGCATTATTTGTGGCGGCATCCATGGCGGTTACACCTGTTTCTGGTGTGTATGCAGAAGACCAGGATGTGACTGTAGAAAATGCAGTAAGCGATAACAGTAATAACACGCAGGAGAGCAGAGCTGACGGACAAAATGAAGTAAAAGAAAATACCAGTTCCGAAGAAGAGACTGCCGGAGCGGACAATAATACAGAAACAGTTAAGAGCCAGACAGAGAATCATACGACCGGTTCAGGTCAGACGACAGCCGGAAATGTGCAGAATCCTGTGGTAAGTCAGGAGAGTATACAGAATACGGGTGCTACTCAGAGTGATGATGGAAAAACAGATGTACAGGCTGAAAAAGATGCGGCAGATACAGATGAGACAAAGAAAAAAGAAGCGTTTGAAAAGCTTTTGGCGATCAGTGGAACGGCAGAGGGACTGAAAGATGGAACTTACAATGTGGCAGCAAAAGTGGGCGGATCTTCCAGAACAAAAATCACCTGTGAAAAAGTGGAAATCAAAGATGGAAAGGCGACTGCAAGAATCACATTTTCCAGTGCCGGATATCCAAAACTGTGGGTAAATGTAAATGGCACAATAAAAGAATATGAAAAAAGAACAGACAGCGCATCAGGAACCAGTTCATTTGACATTCCGGTTGATATTAATAAAGATATGAATGTCATCGGATATGTCGAAAAAATGAGTTCATACACAGAATATAAATTAAATATTTGCATTTCAAAAGATACAGATCCGACAACTCCGTCTACACCAGAGCAGACGACAATTACAGGATTAACCTTTTCAGAAGGCACAGTACTGGACGTGAAGGCCGGAGAAGTCAAGAAACTGACACCGGCATTTACACCGGCTTTGACGGAAGGGCAGGTTTCACCGGAAGTAACATGGAGTTCGTCAGATCCGGAAGTTGTAAAAGTGGCGAAGGACGGAACACAGGCAGAGATTACAGCAGTGAAAGCCGGAACAGCACAGATTACAGCATCCATTAAGAATAATAATGGAACAGAGATAAAGGCTGTATGTAAAGTGACAGTAAAAGCACCGGAAACAGAAAATAAAATTCTGACAGATGGAAGCTATCATGTAGATGTGACATCAAGTTCGTCAATGTTCAAAGTTACCAATTGTATTCTTTCGTCAGAAAAAGGTAAGATGTATGCTGTGATCACATTAAGTGGAACAGGATATGATTATCTTTATATGGGAAAGGCATCCGATGCGGCAAAAGCGACAGCAAAAGACTTCATTTCATATACAGCAGATCAGAATGGAAATTATACATATAAGATTCCTGTAGAAAGTATGGATAAAGAGATTGCAGTAGCGGCACATTCAATAAGAAAGAACAGATGGTATGACCGGACACTGACCTTTTCATCTGTATCAGCAAAGAGAGTGATTGCTGACGGTACCTATCAGGTGAATGCAACAGGAGGCGGGAAGATGTTCCGCGTTGTGAACTGCATGATGACGGTAAAAAATGGACAGATGACTGCTGCAGTTACATTAAGCGGCAAAGGATACAATAAGATTTATCTTGGCAGTGTAAATGATGCACCAAATGATGAAAAGAACTGGATCTTGCCGGATAGTCTTCTTGCTGATCAATATACATTCCAGATCCCGGTAGAAAAACTGGATGAAGTGATGAATATTGCAGTACACACGACAAAGAGTAATAAGTGGGATACCAGAACACTGACATTTAATTCCGAGGGCATGATTAAAGTCTCAAATGGAAATAGTGGAAACGGATCTCAGGGAAACAATGGGGAAAATGGTTCCCTGACACCTGGTGGTAATAATGGAAGTAGTTCAGGAAATGGTTCGAACGGAAATACAGGGAATAATTCCGGCAATACAGGAAATGGCAACAATGGAAATAATGCTAATAACACAGCAAACAACGGAAAACCAGATTCAGAATCAAAACATGAATCGGATCTGAATAAATCGACAGCCAGAGTCAACAGTGCGACCGGATTGAAAGACGGCGTGTATACACCAGACAGCTTTTCCTGGTCAGGTGGAACGGGAAAAGTAAGTATCAGCTGTAATAAAGTAACCGTAACAGGTGGTCAGGCATATGCGACAATTACATTCAGCAGTACACATTTCCAGTATGTAAAGGCAAATGGAAATGTATATTATCCAAGTTCAAAAACCGGAAGTTCCACATCATTTGTAATTCCGGTAGAACTGAATAAAAATAATACTATTGTAGGTATGACAACAGCAATGTCTACGGCGCATGAAATTAAATACAACATTTTTGTGTATATTGCAGAAGCAGCCAAATCCGGGGCAGCAGCAAGGGCAAATGGAAAAGAAGTGACCGTAATCGGAGTAAATGGAAGTGATAGCAGTAAGACTGCCGAAGCAAGTAAAAAACTGGATGAAGTAGCACCTGAGATCATCGGACTGGAATATCAGTCAGAGACGAAAGTGGAACATGCAAAGTATTTCAAGATATACCACTATGATCAGGGAGTTACATTGCTGGAAATCGATATGAGCAAGAAGACTGGACGCAAAGCAGCCGGAAAGAAATGGAAAAAGTCATCCGAGACAAGCGGACTGAACCCTGCAGAGCAGGAACAGGCAGAATTATATCTGAACAAAGTAGTAAAATATCTGATCGTTCCGGAAAATGCGGAAATTCCGGCAGGACTTGATAAAGAAGTTGTGGTAGTCAAACAGCCGGCAGATCATATCTACGCAGGAACAAACAAGATAATTTCTGCAATAGATGGACTGGGACAGCTGGAGAAAGTGACAACTGTCGGAGTAAAGAAAGCAAAATGCAAGAACGAGACGATCAAAGAAAAGATGAAGAATAAAGAAGTTGTCTATGCAGGAACATCAGGAAAACTGAACTATAAGAAACTGGTGAAAAATAAATGCAATCTTGCACTTGTATCATCCGGCGTTCTTCCGAAAAAGGGAAGCAGTAAGAAGGCGGCTAAAAAGAAATTGAGAAAATATCAGAAGATGACAGAGAAGATGACACTTCTTCAGATGCCAGTGATTGTTGACCGTTCAAAGGATGAGAAAAACAAACAGGCACAGGAAGAATGGCAGAAAGTATATCAGGTAATTCTTGGATGTCAATAATACAATATGTGGAGAAAAAGATGAAGAAGAGGACATATCGTCTGTTATGTGTATTGGCCAGTACAGTGCTTTTGATCACAGGAGCACTTACCGGATGCAGCGGTGCCGGAAAATCGGGTGTAACAAAAGGAACAGGTACACAGCAGACGGAAGAAAATGAAGTAAAAGATTCTGGAAAAAAAGCACCGGAAATCGATGGCCTGGAATATACAAAGACCATGAAATTAAAATATGCTGCCGGGTTTGATGTCTATTATTATAAAGGTGGATACAAACTTCTGGACGTGCACGATGACAGACAGTATCTGATCGTGCCTGAAGGAAAGAAAAAACCGAAAAATCTGGATAAGTCGATCGTAGTGTTAAAGCAGCCGTTAGATCATATCTATCTTGCGGCTACCTCGGCGATGGCACTGTTTGATTCGATGGACGGTCTGGATTCAATCAAGATGTCGGGTGCACAGGCTTCGGACTGGTACATTGATGATGCAAAAGAGGCTATGGAATCCGGCAAGATCTTATTTGCAGGAAAATACAGCGAACCGGATTATGAGATGCTGGTGGATGAGGATTGTAATCTGGCAATTGAATCAACAATGATCCTGCATACGCCAAAAGTACAGGAAATGATCGAAGATCTGGACATTCCGGTATTTATTGACCGGTCGAGTTATGAAAGCCATCCGCTTGGAAGGACAGAGTGGATTAAGGCATATGCAGCGATGCTGAATAAAGAAGAGACGGCGGACAGTTTTTTTAACAAACAGGCTAAAGTTGTAGAGAAGCTGAAAGGATTTAAAAACACAGGAAAGACGGTTGCATTTTTCTATGTGAATACAGATGGAACCGTTGTTGTAAGAAGCAGTAAAGATTATATTCCGAAGATGATTGACATTGCCGGAGGAAAATACATTTTTTCAAATCTTAAAAATACAGAGAGCAAGAGTGCTTCGGTAGAACTATCGATGGAGGAATTTTATTCTAAAGCAGAAGATGTAGATTATCTGATCTATAATGCATCGATCGACAGTCCGATAAACAGCATTGCGGATCTGACTGCAAAGAATGAATTATTCGCAGATTTCAAAGCTGTGAAGAATGGAAATGTATGGTGTACCGGGAAATCGCTGTATCAGGCAACGGATATTGTGGGCAATCTGATCACGGATATCAATCTGATGCTGACAGATGGTGATGAGAGTGAAATGACGTTCTTGTACAGGGTAAAATAATACAGTATAATAATGATCAGGTGGGCGTTTTGATGTGTTCACCTGATTTTTTAAAGGAGAAATTATGGAGAAAGAAAATTTCAGGCGGCGCTCCAGATATATCCTGGTATTTGGAGTCCTGGCAGTGACATTTGTTGTTGTAACGGTTTTAAATATTAATACGGGAAATGTTCATATCTCTATATCAGAGATATGGAAGATACTGGTACAAAGAGGCGGAGAAGGAACGGAGGCGAATATTATATGGAAGATACGTCTTCCGAGAGTTCTGATGGCAGCTATCCTTGGCGGGGCATTGTCGTTATCTGGTTTTTTGCTTCAGACATTTTTTGCAAATCCGATCGCAGGCCCGTTTGTGCTTGGAATTTCTTCCGGAGCGAAGATGATGGTGGCTCTGGCAATGATATTTTTTCTGGAGAGGTATGCATTTGTATCTTCCTATACGCTGATCATTGCGGCATTTGCAGGGGCACTGATTTCTACCGGATTTATCCTGCTGTTATCAAAGAAAATGAAGCATATGGCGACACTTCTGGTAGGCGGTATCATGATTGGATATATCTGCTCTGCAATTACAGATTTTGTGGTAACATTTGCAGAAGATTCAGATATCGTCAATCTGCACGGGTGGTCACAGGGCAGCTTTTCGGGGATGAACTGGAGCAATGTAGAAGTAGCATTTATTGTAATTGGAGTAACGGTGGTCCTTACTTTTTTTCTGTCAAAGCCAATCGGAGCCTATCAGTTAGGAGAAGCATATGCGCAAAGTATGGGAGTAAATATCAGATTTTTCAGGGTAGCACTGATTCTTTTATCCAGTGTACTTTCGGCCAGTGTGACGGCATTTGCAGGTCCGATTTCATTCGTAGGGATTGCGGTTCCGTATCTGATAAAACATGCACTGCATACTTCGAAACCATTGGTTGTGATACCAGGAACATTTATCGGCGGTGCAGTATTCTGCATGATCTGTGATCTGATCGCAAGAATGGCATTTGCACCGATGGAACTGAATATCAGTACTGTGACGTCGATATTTGGTGCACCGATAGTTATCTTTATGATGGTACGCGGACAGAAAGGCAGGTAGAAAATGGCAGATTATTACATGAAAATGAAAAATCTTTCCGTGGGATATCAGGGAAAGGCCTTGATTCAGGATATCAATCTGGATATAAAAAAAGGTGAGATCGTTACCCTGATCGGACCAAATGGTGCAGGAAAATCCACAATCTTAAAGAGCATTACCAGACAACTGAAGCTGATCGGCGGGGAAGTCTATGTAGATTCCAACGAGATACGAAGACTTTCTTACAAAGAGATGGCTGTGAAAGTGGCAGTAATGCTGACGGAACGGATGAAGCCGGAACTGATGACCTGCCATGACATTGTGGCAACTGGACGTTATCCCTATACCGGAAGACTGGGTATCCTTTCAAAAGAAGATGAAAAGAAAGTGGATGAAGCATTACTGGCTGTACATGCACAGGAATTAGGAGTAAGAAATTTCCAGGAGATCAGTGACGGACAGAGACAGCGCATACTGCTGGCAAGAGCCATCTGTCAGGAACCGGAAGTAATGATCTTAGACGAGCCGACTTCTTATCTGGACATCCGCCATAAACTGGAACTGCTGGCAATTTTAAGAAAGATGGCCAAAGAAAAAGAAATAACGGTGATCATGTCCCTGCATGAGATTGATCTTGCTCAGAAAATCTCAGACAAAGTAGTCTGTGTAAAGGGTGACCGGATCGCCGGATTCGGAACCCCGGAAGAAATATTCACGGAAGAACGAATCCGGGAACTGTATGGAATCGACAACGGCTATTATGATCCCTGCTTTGGAAGTGTAGAACTCCCAAAAGCAAAAGGAGAGCCGGAAGTCCTGGTCCTTTCTTCCTGCGGAACCGGCATTCCGGTCTACCGGAAACTTCAGAAAGCCGGCATTCCGTTTACAGCTGGTATCCTATACCCCGGAGAAAGCGATTACCAGCTGGCCAGAATACTTGCATCAGAAATGATAACCGAAGAACCTTACGAACCCATATCAGAGGAAACATACCAGAAAGCAATCAAAGTTATGGACAGATGTAAAAAAGTAATCAATGCAGGAGTTACGATTGGAAGTCAGAATCAGAAAGTAGAGGAGCTGATTGAGAGGGCGAGGAAGAAAAAATATTTGCTTGTTATTTAATTGATTAACTTGGGTTGGCCTCTCGGTCCTTGAAGAAAACAGGATAGGGCACTTCTTG
>ERZ808240.1700-NODE-1700-length-26403-cov-6.491309_pt1 | contig 26403 bp, 24 predicted proteins | sample MGYA00521084_ERZ808240 | MGnify/ENA primary metagenome ERZ808240 (study PRJEB31516, sample SAMN03275571) | gut metagenome | biome: mammalia-associated habitat; material: feces | host: Papio cynocephalus | place: Kenya | collected 2012-08-06 ... | reverse complement strand
CGATATTCTGCGACAGGGGGCTTTTTTCTTTGTCTGCTTGCCGGGAAACAGTCCAGTTGGCATCCGGGGGTGCTCTATACGTTTTCAATGGCGGACCGGCGACAACGCCGACGCGGGGCAACGATACGTCCGGCCGGTTCCCGCCGCACCGTACGCGGAGGGGGAGGAACGAGCGGCGGCAGACCCCGGCGTTTTTCCGGGGGTATCCGGCTCACTTATACCGGCCGTAGGCGCTGGTTCCATGGCGGGCGGCCTGCACCTCCCGCCGCACGGCGGCAAAGGCCGCCTCCTCTCCCTGCTCCGCCAGCAGCCGCAGCCAACCCTCCAGCAGAGCGGCGGTGTCGGGATGAATGGAGCGGCGGGGTTTGCCCCGCAGATAGTATTCCAGCGGATGGGACGGCTCATAGGCCGCCCCCTGATAAATGCGGCTGGCGGCCACCCGGTCGCAGAACATCTCCGCCACATACCGCACCGGCATCTTCACCGGCTCCACCGTGCGGGTCCGGGGATCATAGTCGCTCCAATATTCAAAATGGTGCTTGTTGCGCCCCTTGTGATGCATCCACGCCAGAGAATATCCTTGCGCCGCCCGTTCCCCGTCGTTGGGGCTGTGGTCGCCGTAGTAGTATTTCGCCCCCACCCAGAATTCCGCCGGGCTGTACTTGGACAGATCATGCTTCAGCCCGCCGAGACCGATACCGGCCCGAAAGCAGTGGCGGATCACCTGGTGCCGGTGGCGGGTGATGGTGCGGAAATGGCGAATGGGATGCATGGCGGACAAGTCTCCTTCGGTTGCAAAATGGCGAAAACTGTGCTACAATACGGATATCATCGGGGCGGCTCGGTGTCATCCGCCACCGCGGCCACGCCCCGGCGGCGGGGCGTCTGCTGAAACAGCGCGGCCAGCTCCGGCGTGGCGGCCATGGACACATAATCATCCTCGGACACCACCAGATGATCCATCAGCCGGATGTGCAGCGGCGCCAGAACCTCAATGGCCCGCATGGTAGTGGCCACATCCGCCCGGGAAAAGCAGGCGTGGCCGTTGGGGTGATTATGGGCCAGCACGATCTGGGTCGCATTATCCTGGAGGGCCTGCTGCACCAGATCGCGGAAGCTGAACTGGGTGGAATTGACGCTGCCGGTGAACACGCGGGTGGTGTTCAGCACCCGACAGCGGTTGTCCATGGACACCAGTACCACCGACTCCGTTTTTTCGCCGATGAACCAGGGCAGCACACAGTTGCCGTAATCCTCGGTGGTATACAGCAGCCGTCCCACCGCATATTGCTCCCGGGCATAGCGCCGCGCCATCTCTCCGCATAGCACGATGAGGGTGGCTACATGGGGCGTCACGCCGTCCACCCGGATGAGATCGGCGTATTCTGCCTCCATCACCCCCACCAGCGAGCCGAACCGCTCCACCAGCCGGTGTCCCAGCTCGTTGGTGTCCCGATAGGGTAGGGCGTAATACAGCAGTATCTCGAACACCTCGTGGCTGCCGAAGCCGCTCAGCCCATCCCGCAGCAGCCGCTCTTTCATGCGCTGCCGATGGCCCGCATGGGCGTTTTTCTCCTCCGCCACGGCCGTCCACCTCACTTTTCACGCAAAATACCCCTTGACGGACAAAGGGCGCACACGCCGGTCCGCAGGTTACTCGACGTTTCCTCCTGCCGGCGTCGCAAAAATCAAACACGCACAAATCTCCCGTCACCGACAGCCGCTGCGCCGGGCGCGCCCGGCGTATGACCACGGGCCCGAATCGGGCGTATGCACGCCCGGCAGAGCCGCGTGTTCCCTTGCCCGGTCGATGACGATCGTAAAAATTATAGCACGGTTTCCCGGGATTGTAAAGCGCAATTCCGGCGCAGCATCGGGAGGTATATATCCATGAAAACCACCGTCACCATCACCAAAAACGACGCCGGGCAGCGGCTGGACAAGTTTCTGACCAAGACCTACCGTCAGCTGCCCATGCCCCTGCTCTATAAAGCCATCCGCAAAAAGGATGTGCGCCGCAACGGCAAACGCTGCGCCGCCGCCGACCGGCTGGAGGAGGGGGATGTGCTGAGCCTGTTCCTGCCGCAGGACGCGCTGGAAACGGCGCCGCCGGTCTACGAATTCATGCAGGCGTCCCGGCAGCTGGACATCGTCTATGAGGACGAAAATCTGCTGCTGCTCAACAAAAAAGCCGGGCTGCTGGTGCATCCCGACGAGCATGAATTCGGCGACACCCTCATTTACCGGGTGCAGCGGTATCTGTATGAAAAGGGCGCCTATGACCCGGCGCAGGAACAGAGCTTTGCCCCCGCGCTGGTGAATCGCATCGACCGGAACACCTGCGGCATCGTCATCGCCGCCAAAACGGCGGCGGCGCTGCGCATCCTCAATGAAAAGCTGAAAAACCGGGAGATCGAAAAATACTACCTGTGCATCGTCCACGGCTCCATGCCCAAGCCCGCCGACACGCTGGAGGGATATCTGGACAAGGATGCCGACCGCAACAAGGTGTTCATCTCCGACACCCCCCACCCGGGCGCCCGCACCATCCGCACCCGCTACCGGGTGCTGGAAGAACGGGACGGGCTATCGCTGCTGGAGATTCACCTGCTCACCGGCCGCACCCACCAGATCCGGGCCCATCTGGCCAGCATCGGTCACCCCCTGCTGGGGGACGGCAAATACGGCTCCAACGCGCTGAATAAGGGCACCGGCTTCGACAAGCAGGCGCTGTGCTCCTATCGGCTGCGGTTCGCCTTCACCACCCCCGCCGGGGAGCTGGACTACCTCAACGGGAAAGAATTCACCATACAGGATGTATGGTTCGTAGACCGGTTCCGGCAGGGCGGGATCCGGCGGGGCTGAAACGCCGCTCCGCCGGGGGCGGCGCGGCGGCTGTGCCGCCCGGTTTTCGGCTCATACCCGGCGACTTTCGCGCAGGCTATTCTGCCGGGACTTCATAGGCGCGCCGATCTGCGGGGGGGTGATCTGCGCAAGACAGGTTTGCGCAGACAAGCCCCGTGCTTTGTCCGGGCGCACGGACTCCGGGCAGTTCCCCTGGCGCGGCAGTGTGTTGCCGGCAGGCAGCGGAGCGGCAAGATTCGCCCCGTGCGGTGTCACCGCGGCGCCGTTTCCGCCGGGTCGGCCGACACCCATCTATTCCGTCGTTTGCTGCGCTTTCCGGTGGCGCAGATAATCCTCTAAGATGATGGTGGCGGCGACGGTATCCACCACCTGCTTGCGGCGCTTGCCCCGCACATCGGTGGCGTTGAGATACCCGATGGCGGAAACGGTGGTCATCCGCTCGTCCCACAGTTCCACCGGCAGCCCGGTCAGTTCCTTCAGCCGCCCCGCCAGCCGCTCGGCCCGGCGGGCGCTCTCCCCCCGGCTGCCGTCCATATTGCGGGGATGTCCCACCACCAGCTGGGCCGCGCCCTGCTCCGCCGCGGCGGCGGCGATGCGGGTCAGCAGCCGCTCCTCATTATGCTCCGCCACCGTCCCCACGGGGCTGGCCAGCCGTTCCTGTTCGTCACAGATTGCCAAGCCGGTGCGGGCTTTGCCCAAATCCACGGCTAAAATTTTCATATACACAGCCCCCTGTATCGGTGCAGCGACCCATCGGGTCGCTGTTTTTTGTGTGGCACACCTGTGCCGCAGTCGCTTTTTAGTTACTATACCATCAATCCCGCGGTTTTTCAAGCCGTATGGGCAGCCTATTGCAATCAGAAATGCCGTATGGCATACTAATAGCGTAATCGGGGACGGCACCCATCACAAAAAACAGCATTACACCGATAACGGCAAGGGGGAGGATACCCATCGAAAAAAACATAGCGGTTGTCGATGCACAGGGGACTGCATACGAGGCGACCTACCCCAAACGGGCGAAAGGTCTTGTGAAAAAAGGCAGGGCACGCTGGATAGACGAACACACGCTGTGCCTGGTGTGCCCGCCAACGACAGAATTGGAGGGCAATAGCATGCCGGATAATAATAAGAAAACCGATACCCTGCATACCAGCGCACCTTCCACCGCCGCAGCAGCGGAAACAGCGGCGAATGACCGAGCTAACGCGGCTGCAGAACCGCAAAGCCCGGAAAAGCTCACGATGGATTACCTGCTAAGCAAACTGGAGGAGATCACGACAGGGCAGGCGTTTCTCACAGATGCCATTGCCGAGCTGGGAAAAATGAAATCGGGCGGACCGGGCGATGTGGGAACGCAGGAGCAGGCAAAGGCCGTAGGCGTGATCATTCAGGCGCGGGAGGAGACCAATCGGCGTCTGATTGCACTGTACGAGAAAATGTACGACGACCTGATGGCAAAGCAAGATTCCTAACAGGAGATAGTGCTGAAAGCCGCGGAAAAAGCCGCGGACGATACCGAAAAGCCGGCCGGTCTTTCCGCCATATTGGATACGATCCGCCATATAGACTAACCGGAGGCCCTTGCCGCAGAAAGCATCTGCGGCAAGGGCCTTTTCCGTTTCCGGAGCGGCACAGGCACACGTATCCCCCGCAAAAGTGCTGCCGCGCCTCAATATGCAATTTCGCCGGACTGATTTTGTCAGTTTTTCGGTTTTTTCTCCGGAAAACGAAAAAATTTCTCGCCGAATTGAATTTTAGAAAAATAGTTCTTGCAAACCGATGCCATGTCTGCTATACTATTGGCATTGAGCGGAAACACCGCTCGGATCGAACCGACAAAATATCAGATATAAAGAACGGAGTGATTCAGGTTATGTCTTACGCAGATCGAGTATTGGAAGAGCTGAAAGGGCGGTATGCCGAGCAGAAGGAATTTTTGCAGGCGGCCACCGAGGTGCTGGAATCTCTGAAGCCGGTGATCGACGCCCATCCGGAGTATGAGGCGGCGGGGCTGCTGGAGCGGCTGGTGGAGCCGGAGCGGGCGATCCTGTTCCGCGTCCCCTGGGTGGACGACGCCGGCAAAACCCATGTGAACCGGGGCTATCGGGTACAGTTCAATTCCGCCATCGGCCCCTATAAGGGCGGTCTGCGGCTGCATCCCTCCGTCAATCTGGGCATCATCAAGTTCCTGGGCTTCGAGCAGATTTTCAAGAACTCCCTGACCGGTCTGCCCATCGGCGGCGGCAAGGGCGGCTCCGATTTCGACCCCAAGGGCAAATCCGACCGGGAGATCATGGCGTTCTGCCAGAGCTTTATGACCGAGCTGTTCCGCCACATCGGGGCGGACACCGACGTGCCCGCCGGGGATATCGGCGTGGGCGGCCGAGAGATCGGCTACCTGTTCGGCCAGTATAAGCGGCTGAAAAACTGCTATGAGGGCGTGCTGACCGGCAAGGGGCTCACCTATGGCGGCTCGCTGGCGCGGACCCAGGCCACCGGCTACGGTCTGGTATACTTTGCGGATGAGATGCTGAAGGTCAAGGGCGACAGCTTTGCGGGCAAGACCGTGGTGGTCTCCGGCGCGGGCAACGTGGCCATCTATGCCGTGGAGAAGGCGCAGCAGCTGGGCGCGAAAGTGGTCACCGTCAGCGATTCCACCGGCTGGGTATACGATCCCGACGGCATCGACGTGGCGGCGCTCAAGGAGATCAAGGAGGTCAAGCGGGCGCGCCTGACCGAGTATAAAGCCTACCGCCCCCAGTCCGAATACAACGAGGGCCGGGGCGTATGGACGATCCCCTGCGACGTGGCGCTGCCCTGCGCCACCCAGAACGAGCTGCTGCTGGAGGATGCCGAGACGCTGGTGAAGAACGGCGTGAAATATGTGGCGGAGGGCGCCAATATGCCCACCACCCTGGAGGCGACCCAGTATCTGCAAAGCCACGGGGTGGCCTTTGCCCCCGGCAAGGCGGCCAACGCCGGCGGCGTCGCCACCTCTGCGCTGGAGATGAGCCAGAACTCCATGCGGCTGAGCTGGACCTTTGAGGAAGTGGACGCCAAACTGCACGACATCATGGTGGGCATCCACAAGAACGCCTATGAGGCGGCCAAAGAGTATGGCCACGAGGGCAACTATGTAATGGGTGCCAACATCGCCGGATTCCTGAAAGTGGCCGACGCCATGATGGCGCAGGGAGTCGTATAAGGCAGGCGCTGGACGCTGGATACCGGATGCTGACCGCCGCAGGACGCGCGGCGGCGGAATAAACAGAAAAACCGACACCGGGGGGGAGTTACCCTTTCCGGTGTCGGTTTGTTTTTGTCTTCTGCACTGTCGGGGATATTCCGGCGCGCCCGTATTTTCACCGCGCCTGCGCCGCCTGCGGAAAATGTAGGCGGCGGGTCAATTAAAAGGAGGTCAGAATATCCAGCACACAGGACAGCTCCTGCGGCTTCACCCGATCCGGGGTCACCCCCTGCTGCACACAGTCGGTGAAATACCGAATTTCATTGGCGTAGGCATCGCTCTTCGGCAGATTGATAACCCCTTCAACGCCGCTTTTCGACTCCTCCATCGGAGAAACGATCTGCCCGCCCTTTTCGTACACGGTCAGCTTGCCGTGCTCCATGGCCACCACCGCGTTTTCAAACTGGAAGCGGAATTCCGCCGTAAAGGGATAGGGCGCGGCATACCAGGAGGCTTCTGAGGTAATGAAAAATCCGTCAAATACGTACAGCCCGTGGAGATAGTCCTGCTCCGGGCGCTTGGAGCGGTGGCAGATCCGGTTTTGGGGCGCGCCAAAGGCGTACACCATAAAATCCAGATCGTGGATGTGGAGATCGAAGGGCACCAGGCCGCTGCGTTCTTCATCCATCATCCAGTTATCCCACGACCAGGCGGGATAGCTGCCCAGCCGGATCATGGAGCCGGACAGGAGCTTGCCATAGGTGCCCTTGTCATACAGCTGCTTGATATAGCAATATTCCGGCCAGAACCGCAGCACCTGCGCCACCATGAACCGCACACCGTTGCGCTCGGCCGTGCCGTACACCCGCGCCACATCCTCTTTCTTCAGGGATATGGGCTTTTCGCACAGCACATGGATGCCCTTTTCCATCGCCGCCACCGCATAGTCCGCGTGGAGATAGGTGGGCAGGCAGATATCCACGATATCCAGCTGCTCCCGCTCCAGCATTTCGGCATAATCCGTATAGTGCCGCTGAGCCGGATGGGGCTCCATCCGCTCCGGCCGCACATCGCACAGCGCGACCAGCTCCACATCCTCCATGGATTCCCACGCGGGGATGTGCACCCCGCTGATCCCGCCGACGCCTACCAAACCGACTTTAAGCATGTTCCGTCCCTCCGTATACTTCGTTGATAACCGTTTCCAGATAGTGCTTGGCATCCAGAATATCCTGCTGCGCGGTGCCCTCGATCTCCCGCTCGATGGTGACATAGCGGTCGTAGCCCAGCTCCCGCAGCTTATCGAAGAATGCCCGGAAATTCACCATTCCCTCGCCCAGCGGCACCTCCTGCCCCAGGTCATGTCCGTTGGTGGGATACAGCCCGTCCTTGGCGTGGATATTGCGGACATACCGGCCGAATACCGACAGGGCGTCCACCGGATTGGCCTTGCCGTACAGGATCAGGTTGGCGGTGTCCAGGTTGATGCCCAGATTGTCCATGCCCACCTGCTCAAAGCACCGCAGCATCGTCACCGGCGTCTCCTGCCCGGTCTCAAACAGCAGATACTGGCCGTTGGCTTTCAGGTGCTCCGCCACCTGCCGCACCGCCACGCAGAAGCCCGGGAAATGCGGGTCATAAGGACTCTCGGGGATGAACCCCATATGGGTGGCCACGTCGGTGACCCCCAGCTTTTTCGCAAAGTCGGCGCCGTCGCAGAGATTCCGGATCCGCATGACCCGGTATTCCGGCGGCACCAGCCCCAGCGTCAGCTGCCCCTCGTAAAAATTCCAGGTGCAGGGGCCCTCCCAGCCGCACCAGAAAGCGGAGATCTCCACCCCGTGCTTCTCCGTGAGCTGCCGCACCGCCGCCGCATTCTCGTCCGTGAACAGCGCCGGCTCCCAGCAGCAGAGCTGGCAGCTGGACAGCCCCGCCTGCCGCAGGGCGACCAGTTTTTCTTCCAACGTGTCCGTTCCGTGGAAATTGACCAGACTACCGATTTTCATAACTTTCCCTCTTTCCTGTTGCGTTTTTCTATACGATATGATATCATATCGACAACGGCGGAAGTGCGAATTTTTTTACTGTTGATAGGATAAATTTTACTATTTTGGAGGAGTGGTCATGCCGCAAACGTTTCATAAAGAGCTGACCCCGGTACTGTACGGCGATGTGCCGCTGAAGGTGCTCCCCCGTTTCCGCAAGGCGGCCGGACAGCTCTGCTTTGAATCCCATTGGCACGAGCGCATGGAGGTGCTGCGCATCGTCGCGGGCTCCCTGCGCCTGACCGTGGACGGCGTGCCGTACACCGCCCGGCAAGGGGACGCGGTGTGCATCGGCCCCCGGCTGCCCCACTGGGGAGAAGCGCAGGAGGATGTGTGCTATGACGCGCTGTTCATCGACCTCAACGAGCTGCAAAGCGTCAACCGCGCCTATCGGCAGTATGTGGAGCCCATCGCCGACGGCCGCGCCGGGCTGCTGCCCATCCTGTCGGACCCCCGGCTGACCCGGGCGCTGGAGCCGCTGTTCGACCGCTCCGGGGAGGAGAATCCGCTATCGGTGCTGAGCGCTGTCTACGCCTTCCTCGGGGCGCTGTATGATATCCGGGCGGTCACACCGGCGCAGGACGGAGCGACCTCTTCCCTCGATCGGGTGCTGCAATATATGCAGAGCCACGCCGCCGAGCCGCTGTCCTCCGGCCGTCTCAGCGCCATGTTCGGGTATAACGCCGCCTATTTCAGCCGCCGGTTCCACGAATATACCGGCGTAACCCCCACCGTCTACCTGCGGGTGCTGCGGCTGGAGCGGGCCAGACAGATGCTGGAGCATTCCGCCGATCCGGTGGGATTCATCGCCTCCCGCTGCGGCTTCCGGGATGCGGGGTATTTCATCGGCTGCTTTCGTCGGCACTACGGCGTGTCGCCCTCGGCCTACCGCAAACAATGCGCCCTCGGGAAACCGGATGCCCCGAGGCAGGCCCCGGGGGGCAGCGCCGACACGGCGCTCCCCGCATCGGAACCGGCGAAAACCGGCGGATAAAGGGGGCGGCGCACCCGCCCCCGGGGCTTTCGGCGGGGAGCACGGCTGGTTTATGTATACCGGACTTGCATTTTGCCGTAAGACCCGATATAATAGAGGGTAGACGAAATAATCCGGGTGTAACGGTCCCTGAAACGAGAAGATTCCCTCGATTGCTTTGTCTAAGTGCGTGAACAGAGGAAAGGAACAGAAAACCATGTCACTGGAACAAAACGGATTTGCGGCTCTGTCGCTGAGCGAGCCGACTATGAAAGCGCTGGACGCCATGGGGTTTGACACCCCCACCCCGGTGCAGCTGAAAACCATCCCGCTGATGCTGGAGGGGCGGGACGTGATCGCCAAAGCCCCCACCGGCACCGGCAAGACCTGCGCCTTCGGCATCCCGCTGATCGAATGTCTGAATCCGGATATGAAGGATCTGCAGGCGGTGGTGGTCTGCCCCACCCGGGAGCTGTGCGAACAGATCACCGCCGATCTGCGGGCGCTGGTGCGGTTTAACCCCGCCATCCGCATTGCCGCCGTCTATGGCGGGCAGCCCATGGGCAAGCAGATTGACGCCCTGAAAAAGCACCCCCACATTGTGGTGGCTACCCCCGGGCGGCTGCTGGATCATATGGGCCGGGGCAATGTCTGGCTGGGGAATCTCTACACCGCCGTGCTGGACGAGGCGGACGAAATGCTGAAAATGGGCTTCATCAAGGATGTGCGCCGCATCCTCAACGCCACCCCCGGGGACACCCAAGTGGTGATGTTCAGCGCCACCATCTCCCGGGAGGTCATGGACGTGGCGTGGGAATACCAGCACGACGCCGTGGAGGTGCAGGTGGCGGCCGAGGGGGACAGCCGCCCCCACATCGACCAGTATCTCATCCGCTCCGCCGGCTCTCAGCGTATGGAGGATATGCTGGAGATCATCGCCCAGGAGGACTACCACCGGGTGATGGTGTTCGCCAATATGAAATGCACCGTGCGGCAGCTCACCGAGCGGCTGCAAAAGCGCCGGGGCTCCGTGGACTGTCTCCACGGAGATATGCCCCAGGCGCTGCGCAATAAGGTGATGGCGAAATTCCGGGAGAACAAGCTGGAAATTCTGGTAGCCACCGACGTGGCTGCCCGGGGCATCGACGTGGAGGACGTGGAGGCGGTCTTTAACTACGACATTCCGGAGGAGAACGAATATTACCTCCACCGCATCGGGCGTACCGGCCGTGCCAAGCGGCAGGGCGCCGCCTACACCTTCTATACCGATGCCGACCAGTATCGGCTGCGGGATATTCTCAAATATACCCGCTCCGAGGCCACCCGCATGGCGTTTGACAGCAACCGGCGGCTGGTGCCGGAGGAAACGCTCCAAGAGAACACCCCTGCCGACGAGCAGGCATAAACGCAAAGCAGCGCCCGCAGTCATCCGACTGCGGGCGCTTTTTCGGCGGTAACAAAATTGTCATTTGCCATCGGGGCTGCCCTATGATATAGTATAGACAGAAACGGAGGAGTTTTCATGCGGATGTATTTCAAGCAGCGGCTGTTTTCCTGGTTCGACAGCTACGATATCTACGACGAGGCGGGAAACACCCTCTATACCGTCAAAGGGCAGCTCTCCTGGGGGCACTGTCTGAAGATTTTTGACAGCGCCGGGCGGGAGGTCGGTCTGGTCAAGGAACGGGTGTTCACCTGGCTGCCGAAATTCGAGCTGTATTCCGGCGGGCGGTATCTGGGCTGCGTCGCCCGGGAATGGTCCTGGTTCAAGCCCCGGTACACGGTGGACTGCAACGGCTGGCGCATGGAGGGGGACTTTTTCGAGTGGGACTATCGGGTGGTGTCCGCCGCCGGGCAGCCGGTGGCGACCATCTCCAAGGAGCTGTTCCACTGGACGGACACCTATGTGCTGGATGTGGTCTACGCCCCCGACGCCCTGCAGGTGCTGATGCTGGTATTGGCGATTGACGCCGAAAAATGCTCCCGCAACAGCGGATGAGAAAGGGGGGAGCTTTTGTGCCGCACGGACATAGAATTGGTCGTGTTCCCGATGCGCTTGCCCGTTGCAACAACCAGTTTGCCGGAAATATTAAGGAGTATTTACTATGCTCGTACATTTTCAATATTCCGTGATTTACGATTTGATGTACCATATATTGGCTCATACAAAAGTTGAAAATGCCTCCAATTTATATTCCGAAGAGTACATTCAACGTATTTCAAACAGCAAAAACGAAACCGAAAGCACACTGTGTAAAGAAGTTGACGGCATCTCAAAATATTATAATGATAACTTTGAGAGATTGGGGATTATAAATTTTCTTCCGTGCTACTGTTCCTCCTTACAGGAATTGCAAAACGCACTTCTCACATATAGCGGTTTTACCGAGGAAGATAGACAGGCATTTACCCAGCCGCTATGTTCTATTATAGAAAAAGAATTTGTTTTCTATAACGACTACTGGTCGAAACGATACGCGAAAACAATGGATGGCAGAAATCGTTTGGAACAATGGTTAAAGGGTCGGTTTTCTCCATATGAGCCGCTGTTTTTATACTTTGAAAAGCGAATCAATATCGGCTTCTCATTCGCCTTGACTTGCAATGGCAGAGGGTATTATCAAAAAGACGCATTTAATGCTATTGTACCATTCGAAACAATGCAAAGTACATATAAAAATACATTTTACCAGCTGCTGCACGAATTTACTCATCAATTCACTGACAGCGTCGTCGGCACGGACATTAAAATGAAAGACGGAACACACACGGTTTCCGAAAATGCGGCCATTCTCTTTGATTATTATTTTATAAGAACGCTATATCCTGAAGATCTGTCTTCATACTATGAATGGATAAGAACAGCCACCGACAGCGATTGTCGTGATGAAGACTCGATCGTTTCTGGCTTTCCGGTAGATAACGGTATAAATGAGCGCCTATTACAATTGACAAACGATATTACGCATTATCGACCACAAACCGCAATATGAATTTTGAACCAAGTACCCCTACTCAAGACCGCATTGGTGACTGTAGTTTGCTGTACGATCAGAAAGGAGCGATCCCGATGAAAAAACACAAATGGTGGCTTATCCCGATCATCGCCGTGGTGGTGCTGGCGGTGCTGACCGTTCCCTTTTCCGTGATGCCGCTGAATGACGGCGGCACGGTGGAATACCGGGCGCTGACCTATACGCTGGTGAAGTGGAACCGGCTGCAGGAGACCGGCCCCAACTATCAGGCGACCCGGGTATACCCCCTCTCCCTGCTCACCTCCATCGACGATCTGTGGGCGCGGGAACAGTCCTCGCAGGACGGCCCGCCCGCCGACAGCCGGACGGGGGACTGCACCTTCCGTGCCACGGTGCTGGAGGTGAAAGACAACTTCCTTATGGTAGAGCCGCTGACCGGCGAGGAGGAACGGCGGAGCAGCGATAAAATCACCCTCACCGCCCCCGCCGGCACAGCGGTGGAGCTGCTGCAGCCCGGCTGCCCGGTGGAGGTGCAGTATGACGGCATGATTGCGGAGAGCTATCCGGCGCAGATTAACGCCTCCTCCGTCACCATCGCCGACGCCTGCCGGCAAGTAGACTATACCGGCGCCTGGCTGAGCGAGGCAGACAGCTCCATGATGGGAACCGACGGCACGGATACCGCGGATGTGCGCATCGTCGCCATCTACAAAAACTGCTTCTTTGCCCGCTATGTGGTGCCCATGCCCACGCTGCTGAAAATCAACGGAGTGCTGGACAAGGGCTGGTGCATCGGCGACCAGGTGCAGGTATCCATGACCGACGCCCGCTATCAAACGGAGACCCAGCGCATTGAGGGCACGCTGCGCAGTGTGGGAGAAAGCAATTTCCAGCTGGAGGAGGGCAAGGCATACAAGCCGGTCATTTACCTCTATCCGCCGCAGGAGACGGAGGTGTCCGTCCGGCTGGCGCTGGATGGCGCTCTCACCTGCACCTATCCCGCCTATCATGACGGCTGGCGGGTCACCGCCCGCCCCGACGGCACCCTCACCGACGCCGCCGGACAGGAATACAGCTATCTCTACTGGGAGGGGCAGCTGCCCGCCGCCTACGATTTTTCCCGGGGCTTTTGCGTGAAAGGCAGCGACGCGGCAGCGTTTCTGGACTCGGCGCTGGCGCAGCTGGGGCTGAACCGGCGGGAAGCCAACGAATTCATCGTCTACTGGCTGCCCCAGCTGGAGCAAAATCCCTACAACTTGATCGCATTCCAGACCGCCGCCTACACCGACGCCGCCCGTCTGCAGATCGACCCGGCGCCGGACACCCTCATCCGGGTGTTTATGGCATATCGCCCGTTACCGTCACCCCAGACCGTGCCGCCCCAGGCTCTAACCGCCCCCCGGCGGGAGGGCTTCACGGTGGTGGAATGGGGCGGCGCCCTCGTGCGGTAATTCACACAATACTTAAGAAAAGAGGCATATCTCCGTGGAACAATTTTTGAATAAGCTCGTAGATTTCGCCACCCATGCGGGGCTAAAGCTGGTTATTGCCGTTTTGGTGCTGTTTCTCTGCTCCAAAGGCATCTCCCTGCTCATCCGGCGGCTGAAAAGCGGCAAGGGGCTGGCGCACATGGACCCGTCGGTGCGCTCCTTTCTCATCAGCGCCCTGAATATCGTGCTGCGGCTGGTGCTGATCGTCACGGTGGCATCCTACCTGGGGTTGCCTATGACCTCCGTGGTAACCGTTATCGGCAGCGCCGGGGTCGCCATCGGTCTGGCGCTGCAGGGCGGTCTGTCCAACATCGCCAGCGGTATGATGATCCTATTTTTCCGCCCCTTTTCGGTGGAGGATTATATCGAAGTGAACGGGCAGGAGGGCACTGTCACCGCCATTGGCATTTTCCATACGGCGCTGCGCACCTATGACAACCGCCGGGTGGTGATCCCCAACAGCGTGCTGACCGCCAACACGGTGCTGAACCTCACCGCCGAGCCCACCCGCCGCATCGACCTGGAGCTGTCCGCCGGTTACGGCTGCGACAGCCAGCGGGTGCGGGAGACCGTGCTGGCCGCGGCGGCGCAGGTGCCGGGAGTGCTGACCGACCCCGCCCCCAGCGTCGTCATGACCGGCCACGGCGACAACGCCCTGCTGTATAAGGCGTTCATCTGGTGCAACACCCCCGACTATTGGTCGGTGCGGTTCGCTCTGCTGGAGGAGATCAAGCGCCGCTTTGACGAGCAGGGCATCGAGATCCCGTTCCCGCAGCTGGACGTGCATCTGGACGGCAACCGGTAACTGCGAAGCTCAACGAACACGAAGCTCCGTCCCCTATGAAATACAGGGGACGGAGCTTTTTGCGGCAGGTGCGCCCGCTTTTTTGCGGGATATCAAAAATTGTGCACTTTATGGGTGAGACTTTTTCCCTCCGGATACGACTAATTGATGAAAGGGATGAAAACTATCCCTTTCGGAAAGGGGTGCGTCAATGGATAACGGTGCCCGTAGCTACCGCCGTTTCCTTGATGGGGATGACCGAGGAATCGCCGAGATCGTCGGAGAATACAAGGACGGTCTGATTCTGTATCTGAACGGGTATGTGGGCAACATTTTTATTGCCGAGGAGCTGACGGAGGATACCTTCTTCCGGCTCATCACCAAAAAGCCCCATTATGCGGGGAAAAGCAGTTTCAAATCCTGGCTGTATGCCATCGGGCGCCATGTAGCGGTTGATTTCCTGCGGCATCACGCCAAAATGCGCAGCACCCCCATCGACGATAGGGAAACCGGTCTGCGGGAGGAGGAAAGCCTGGAGCAATCCTACATACGAGAGGAACGGAAAATTGCCCTGCACCGGGCGCTTTCCACGCTGCCGACCCAGTATAAGACGGTGCTTTGGCTGGTGTATTTTGAGGGCTTTTCCGGCAAAGAGGCGGCAATCGCGCTGAAAAAGACCGACCGTCAGATAAAAAATCTCCTGTATCGGGCAAAACAATCGTTGAAAGCAACACTGGAAAAGGAGGGCTTTACCCATGAAGAATTGTGAAGAAATGGTCCATAGCCTGCTTGCACGCAGAGATCAGTATGCCGCCGCGCAAAAACGGAAAAGAGCCGTACTCACCCGCACGGTCATTCCCGTGGGTGGCGTATGTCTTGCCGCCCTGGTGGGCATCGGTCTGTGGAAAGGGGGTGTGTTTAACACAACGCCGCCCAAAACCGTGGGAGACGCGGTGATCAGCGGCGAGAAAGACTATATCGGTCCCGACGAACGGAGAATCATCTCCTCGTATGCCGCGGGGGATACCCCCTCCGCCTCGTATGCCACGCCGGAGAACGGCCAGCGGTGTTTCTCCACCCCGCTGCAACAGGCGATGGACGCCTACGGAGATCGTGTGCTGTACCGGGTTGTGGTGGACGTATTCCGCGACAAAGAGCTGTTATCGGCGGACAGCAGGCCGGTGCGGGAGGAGCGCGCGCGGCTCTCCGACAGCGGCTATACCGTCGCCTATGAGACGGTATCCGACGGAGAATCGGCGCATTCGTACTTCTCCCTGCACGCCACCTATGATGAGCTGACCGGGTTCGCCGCCAACGAACGCTACGGCTACTTCCTGTTCCTATACGAGGAACGGATAGAGCCCGCGGCCGACTCCGGCACGAACCGGTAGACAACGCACACCACCGGATATCGACATACAACGCAAGCCGCAGCGGAAATTCCGCTGCGGCTTGGTCGTTTTCAGAATCTTTGCCAATGGGGGATGACCCCGCTTACTCCTGCTCTTTGGCATCGGGGGCGGAGGCATTCTCCGCCGGGGCTTTTTTCGCCTTGGGGGATTCCGGCAGGCGGCCGTACAGCGCCGTATTCTCCCGGATGATCTGCGCCAGCCAATCGTTGATGCAGCCGTCCCCGATGCGCCATTGCCAGTTGCTGCCGCCCAGGGTGGCGGGGGTGTTGATGCGCGCCTCGCTGGAAAGCCCCATAAAATCCTGCATCATGAAAATCGCCGTATCCGCCACGCTCATCAGCGCCGCCCGGATCATCGCCCAGTTGAACCCCTCCCGGTCGTCCACATGGAGATACCGGCGGGCAAACGCCACCTCCGCCGGATCGGCGGTGTGGGTCCAGCCCATAACGGTGTCGTTATCGTGGGTGCCGGTATACACCACGCAGTGACGGGGATACCGATAGGGCAGATATTCGCTGTCCCCGGCGGGGTCAAAGGCGAATTGCAGCACCTTCATGCCTGGATAGCCGCTGTCCGCCAGCAGCTGCCGCACCGCGGGAGTCAAAAAGCCCAAATCCTCTGCGATGATGGGCAGCGGACCGCCGTGATCCTCCTCCAGCGCCCGGAACAGCTCCATCCCGGGGCCCTGCCGCCAGACGCCCTTTTTGGCGTTGACCGCCCCATAGGGGATGCAGTAAAAGGACTCAAACCCCCGGAAATGGTCGATGCGCACCACATCGTAGAGCGCCAGCGTGCGGCGCATCCGCTGCCGCCACCAGCGGTAGGGGGTCGGCTCCCGGCGCATCTGCGCCCAGTTATACACCGGCATCCCCCACAGCTGCCCGTCCTCGGTGAAGGCATCCGGCGGGCAGCCCGCCACCACCCGGGGCAGCAGCTCTTCATCCAGGTCGAATTGCTCCGGGTCCGCCCACACATCGGCGCTGTCATCCGCCACATAGATGGGCATATCCCCGATGATCCGCACCCCGTGGGCGTGGGCATAGGCTTTCAGGGCGTCCCATTGGCGATAAAACTGGAACTGAACAAACCGATAAAACGCCAGCCGCCGTTCCTGCTGCTGCCGGAAATCCGCCAGCGCCCGGGGCTGCCGCATTTTGAGGGGCTTCTCCCACTCCCGCCAGGCAGCGCCGCCATGGGCATCCTTCAGCGCCATAAAGAGGGCATAGTCCTCCAGCCAGTCCGCCTGCTCCCGGCAGAACCGGGCATAGTCCTCCCCCGGCACAAACCGGGCAAACGCCTGTTCCAGCAGGGGCAGGCGGTTTTCGTACAGCTTGCCGTAGTCCACCCGGCCGGGATCGCCGCCGAGATCCGCCCGGTCGCAGTCGGCGGTCTCCAGCAGGCCATCCTCGACCAGCGTTTCCAGGTCGATGAAATAGGGATTCCCCGCCGCCGAAGAAAAGGACTGATAGGGGGAATCCCCGAAATGGGTGGGGTTCAGCGGCAGCAGCTGCCAATAGCGCTGCCCCGCCTTTTCCAGAAAATCCACAAAGTGATAGGCTTCCTTGCCAAAGGTGCCGATGCCGTATTTCCCGGGGAGGGAAAACACCGGCATGAGAATTCCGCTGGTACGCATAGCGACCACTCCTTTCTCCGTCAAAGCAATTTATCCGGATGCCTGCGGCATGAACAGCAGCAGCGGCAGGTGGGGCGGGTTGGCGACGCGCAGGGGGATGGAGCTGTCTCCCAGCCCCCGGCTGACCACCATGGTAGTGACCCCCTGTCGGTACACCCCGTCGGTATAGGCGGGCAGCACCCCCTGTCCGGGGGCGTACAGGCCCCGGTTTTTCACGCGGATCTGCCCGCCGTGGGTATGGCCGCAAACCACCAGATTCCACCGGGCTTTCTGATAATAGGAGAAATAATCCGGCTTATGGGCCAGGGCGACAGCCGGCTGCCCGCTCACCGCCAGCGGGCGGGGACAGCGATGCCCCATGCCGAACAGGCGCAGCGTTTCGCCGTCCTTTCTCCAGTCGGCGTAGTTGTCGCAGAGATAGTGCACCCCGCATTCCGTGAGAATCTGCCCATACAGCGGCTCCCGCCCCAGACGCAGCTCGTGGTTGCCGGGGATGGCAAAGCAAGGGGCGATGGCCGCCAGCGCCCCGGCCAGCCGCCGCAGCCCGGCGGCGTCAAAGTCGGTGTAGCTGTTGGTCAGATCGCCGGGGAGAAAGATGGCGTCGGGGCGCTGGAGCGCCACGCAGTTGATCAGCCGGGTCAGCCGCACGGCATTATCCGGCAGATGCACATCCGCCACCACCGCCACCCGGGCGCCGCAAAAGGCGGCGGGCAGCCGGGGCAGAAACACCGGGATCGGTTCCACCTGGGGCGCTCCCATGGCCACACGCAGCCCCATGGCGGTATGCAGCAGCTTCTTGGACCGTTTCGGCTGGATCTCCATCGACAGACAACCCCTTTCCGGCGCATGGACAGTTTGGCCCGGCAACGTCATGCCGGGCGCACACGTCCGCTCTGCTTAGTGTACCACAGTCGGGGGCAAAATAAAAGCGGAAATTCCATTGCGTTCCGCAAAATGCGCACTTCGACCGCAAAAACGGCCGCGCCCCGTCAGCCCCTGTCCGGCCGGGGCGTCTGTGCACGGTCCCGCGATGGCGCGGCGGGTCATTCGGCGGCGCCGATCAGGAGCCCGGGCAGAGAATTCTTCAGCACCCGGGACAGATAATCCACCACCGTTTCGGGATCGTGCCCCTCTTTGTCGGTAAATTCGTCAATCAGCATTCCGGCGATCGCCTCGGTATAAAAATGCGCCAGAAACTCTTTGAATTGCGGCTCCGCGTGCACGCCGCACTGCTGCTCGGTATCCCGGATGATGTTGCCGGTGATGCCGATAAAATCCGCGTAGAAAAACCGTTTCATCTCATCCCGGCCCATGCTGTCGTAGGCGCAGCACAGCAAATGCTGATTGGTCTTTACATACTGCAGCACGAAGAGCACCGCCTCGCGGAAATCCACCAGCAGATCAAACTGCCTGACCACATTCACCGCCTCTTCCTCCAGCATCCATTTCAGCAGGGCGTAAATATCCTCAAAATGGTAGTAAAAGGTCTTGCGGTTGACGCCGCAATCGGCAATGATCTCGCTGACGGTGATCTTGGAAAGGGGCTTTTTCGCCATGAACCGCTTCAGGGAGGCGGCCAGCGCCTGTTTGGTATGCAATGTGGTGACTTCATATTTCATGATCCGCTCCGCTCCTTTGGCATTGATCTGTCCACCGTATTGTATAGTATACATCAAACCGCCGATCCATGCAACGGGTAGCGCGGACCTTTTGTCCGGTAAATGGGACAGAGCGGCCCATTTGCCCCACAGATGACCGGCTTTTGTCCGGATTTCACCTAAAGCGGGGCGATTTGTCCGTTTCATTGCCGCCGGACTTCCGGTATACTCATGTCCGAAATCGAGGAAAGGAGCGGAAATCATGCACGAAAAACGGTACCGGATCCGTCTGTCGGCGCCCCTCGGGCTGCGTAACGGAACCATGGTCATCCGTGAATCCGACGGCAAGGTGGACGGCTGGCTGGAAGTGATGAACCGGAAAAACGCCCTGTCCGGTCGGCTTTCAACCGACGGAGCGCTGACGATCACGGGCGCCATCCAATCGTTGATCAGCACGATACGGTATACGGCGGTGGGAACGGTCTGCGGACGGAAAATATTGTTAAATCTGAAAACGGATACCGGAGTATGCTATCCGGTCTCCGGAGAGGAGCTTACCATTGATGACAAAGTTTTATAGATTCATCGTGAACCATCAAAAATGGATCATCGCCGTGTTCCTGATCCTGTTTGCGGTGTGCGGGGTGTGTCAGCGGTTTGTGGCGGTCAATTACGACATGAACGACTATCTGCCCCGGTCCAGCGCCTCCACCCAGGCGCTGGACCGAATGGAAGAGGAATACGACGGGGGCATCCCCAACGCGCGGGTGATGGTGCAGGAGGTGTCCATCCCGGAGGCGCTGGCGTATAAGGAACAGCTGCTGGATGTGGACGGCGTGACCGATGTGACCTGGCTGGACGATGTGGCCAGCGTGACCGTGCCGCTGGAAACGCAGGATGCCGACACGGTAGAAACCTATTATAAAGACGGCAACGCCCTATTCTCCGTGACCATCGACGAAGACAAACGCATCGAAGCCGTCCAAGCGATCCGGGACATCATCGGCGACGGCAACGCCATGACCGGCAGCGCCGTGACCACAGCGGTGGCCACCACCAGCACGGTCAGTGAAATTTCCACCATCGCCGCCATCGGCGTGGCCTTTGTGCTGCTGGTGCTGCTCCTCACCACGACCTCCTTTGCCGAGCCGTTTCTGGTGCTGGCAGGGCTTGGGGTGGCCATTGTCATCAATGCGGGCAGCAACCTGATGTTCGGAGAAGTTTCTTTTGTGACCAATGCGGCGGGCAATATTTTGCAGCTGGCGGTGTCGCTGGACTATTCCGTGTTTCTCCTGCACCGCTTTGCCGAGTGCCGACAGACCACCGCCGACCCAAAGGAGGCCATGGTGCAGGCGCTCACCATGTCCACCTCCTCCATTCTGTCCAGCGGACTGACCACGGTCATCGGATTTCTGGCCCTGTGCCTAATGCAATTCCGGATCGGCCCCGACCTGGGCCTCGCGCTGGCCAAGGGAGTGGCGCTGAGCCTGATCACGGTATTCACTTTCATGCCCGCGCTGATCCTTGGCACCTATAAACTCATCGACAAGACCCGGCACCGCTCGTTCATGCCCTCCTTCAAAGGATTTGGACGGTTTGTCCGCCGGGTGATGCTGCCGATGGCGGCGGTGTTCGCCATCCTCATCGTCCCGTGCTATCTGGCCTCCAACGCCAACAGCTTTTACTACGGTGCGTCCCACATTTTCGGCAGCGCCACCCAGCTGGGCGCCGACACGGAAACAATCGAGGACGCTTTCGGCAAGCAGGACACCTATGTGCTGATGGTGCCGAAGGACAGCACCGCCACCCAGGCGGAGCTGTCGGAGGCGCTGCACGACATCCCGCAGGTCAAGAGCATCCTGTCCTATGTGGATACGGTGGGCGAAACCATCCCGGAACAATATCTGGACAGCGGCACCCTCTCCAAGTTGAACGGCGAGCACGATACCCGCATGGTGCTGACGGTGGACGCCGCCTATGAGGGGGATGAGACCTTCTCTCTGGTGGAGACCGTCCGGAATACCGCCGAGCGGTATTATCCCGGTGCATGGTATCTGGCCGGTGAAGGGGTATCCACCTACGATCTGATGGATACCGTCACCGCCGATATGGTGAAGGTCAATCTGGTGGCCATCGGGGCCGTGTTCCTCGTGCTGCTGTGCACCATGAAGTCGCTGGTGCTGCCGGTGGTCCTGGTGCTGTCCATCGAGACGGCCATCTGGATCAATCTGTCCATCCCGTATTTCAGCGACCAGACCATCTTCTATATCGCCTATCTGATCATCAGTTCCATTCAGCTGGGCGCCACGGTGGACTATGCCATTCTGTTCACCGACCGGTATCGGGAGATGCGGCAGACTTACGCGAAAAAAGAAGCCATCGTGCAGACCATCTCCGCCGTGGCCGTATCCGTGCTGACCTCGGCCAGCGTCCTGACGGTCGTGGGGTTCCTGCTGGGCATCTTTTCCACCCACGGGCTGCTCTCCCAGCTGGGCTACTTCCTCGGCAAAGGCACGCTCTGCTCGCTGGCGATCGTGCTGTTTGTCCTGCCGGGGCTGTTGTACCTGCTGGATAAGCAGATCGTGAAAAACAAACCATCCAAGGAGGTCATTTCTCAATGAAACACATACAAAGAATCACCGCCGCAGCGCTGTCCGTGCTGCTGGCAGGTTCCCTCACCGCTCCGGCCTTTGCCGAAACGGTCTCCCCGGAAAAGGAGGAGGTCATCTACATCCTGACCGATGCCGCCGGCAAGGTCACGGATATGGAGGCGGTCAACATTTTCGCCGGCGGCGACATCACCGACTACGGCGACTATTCCCATGTAAAGCTGCTGAATACAACGGATCGAATCACCCAGAGCGGCGACAGGATCACCTTCTCGTCCGCCGCCGACAAGGTCTATTATCAGGGCACGATGAAAAACACCGTTATCCCGTGGGATATTTCCATCCGTTACTTCCTGGACGGACAGGAATACTCCGCGGCGGATATTGCGGGGAAAAGCGGCGCGCTGGAGCTCCGTTTCTCGGTGAGCAAAAACGAGGACTGCGCCGGCAGCTTCTATGAGGACTACGCGCTGCAAGCCTCGTTCACACTGGACACCGCCCGGTGCAGGAACATCGTTGCCGACGGCGCGACCGTTGCCAACGTGGGCAGCGATAAGCAGCTGACCTATACCATTCTGCCCGGCAAGGGGATCGACACGGCGATCCGGGCCGATGTCACGGATTTTGCGATGGATGCCGTCGCCATCAACGGCGTGCGCCTGCATATGAACTTTGAGGTGGACGATTCAGCCCTGACCGATAAAATCAACGAACTGATTTCGGCGGTTGGCGATTTGAATGACGGCGCAGCGGAAGTGCGCGACGGAACCGGCAAGCTATACGACGCCACCGGAGTCCTGCACGGCAAGGTCGGCGAGCTGAACACCGGCGTGGGCGACCTGACAAACGGGACAGGGGACTTATCCTCCGGGCTGACCGACATCGCCGCAGAGAATGACCGGCTGACCGGGGCGGCCTATACGGCGTATGAGGGGCTTTGCACCGCCGCCGCAGCGGCGCTGAACGCCCAGCTGGAAGCGAACGACATGGAGGCGGTCACCCTCACCCCCTCGAACTATTCCGCCGTGCTGATGGACCTGCTGAAAAAGATGGATGCCGCTACCGTATACGACCGGGCCTATCAGGCGGCGCTGCAGCAGGTAACGGAAGCGGTGAATGCCCAGTCCGACGCCCTGTATCGCGGCTATGTGGAATCACAGGCAAATTCAATTTACCTGGCGTATGTTTCTTCTCAGGCGGAGAACCTTTATGCGCAGGTGGCGGCGCAGGCCGTCTATGCGCAGCTGATCCAAAGCGGCTATACGGAAGAACAGGCGGCCGCATTTTTACAAACGCCGGAGGGACAGGTCGCTGTGGCGCAGGCGGTCGCCGCTATGACCGATGAGCAGAAGGAGCAGATCCTGCACGCAGCGGTCGCTCAGCTGACGGACGAACAGAAAGAACAAATTTTGCAGGGCGCGGTCGCCTCACTGACCGAGGAACAGAAAGCGCAGATCCGGGGCGCTTACATTCAGCAGAAAATGGCATCCGATGAAGTGACATCGGGGATCAATGCCGCCGTGGCCACGGTCAGCGCAGCGGCCAGGCAGGTGTCCGAGCTAAAAGGCCAGCTGGACAATTACGGCGCGTTCTATCAGGGCCTGCTCGACTATACCGGTGCGGTCAGCGACGCGGCCACAGGAGCCGGGAACCTGAAGCTGCATATGGATACGCTTTACAGTAACACAGGGACGCTCAAGCTCTCTGTCGGGGAACTGAACGGCGCTGTTAAGGAGCTGTACCGCGGCACAAAGGATCTGGCAAGCGGCACCGCAGCGTTCGTCGATCGGACCGCGGGCATAGATGGGCAGGTCCGGGAGGAAATAGATGCAATGATCGCCTCCGTCACCGGCGACGATGCCGCTGTGGTGTCCTTTGTCTCCGACAAGAACACTCAGGTAAGCTCCGTACAGTTCGTCATCAAAACCGCGGCCATCGAGAAAGCCGAAGCTGCCGCGAGCGACGCGGCAACGGATGCACCGCTGACCTTCTGGCAGAAGCTCCTGCGTCTGTTCGGGCTGTATAAGAAATAACGGGCAATAAAATACCATACCCGTGCCGTCGATCAGGGCGACACGGGTATGGTATTTGTTTTGTTCTCAAGGGGCCGCTATGCACGGCGCACCGCTGCCGGTTTTCCCGGCGCAGCTCTCACGGCAGGAGTGTAAACGCCGTTTCCTCCAGCGCGTCCATCCGGCAGCCGACAAACACCCGGATATAGCCCGGCTCCACCCGGTATTGCCGGTCGGCGGCGTATACCTGCAACTCCTCCCGTCCCAGGGAGAATGTGACCGTGCGTTCCTCTCCGGCGCGCAGCGCCACTCGGCAGAAACCTTTCAGTTCCCGATCCCGCCGCAGGATGCTGCCCTCGGACGCCCGGATAAACAGCATCACCACCTCTTCGCTGTCCAGCGCGCCGGTATTCTGCACCGGCAGCGAAACCGTCACCGCCGCGCCATCCTCGATCTGCCGCGCAGGACAATCGCCGGACACGGCGGGCGCGCCGCACCGGACGGTGCTGTACGTCTCGCCGCTGCCAAAGGGGAACGCCGCCCCCTCCGGCAGATCCGCATAGACTTTCTCCATGGTGCGGCGATTGTAGCACACCGGCAGCGCCCCCACCGCCGCCGGGATCGTCACCGGCAGCCGCCAGGTGCCGTCCCAGTGTCCGTTCAGATCCCCATCCGATGCACTCTCCTGTCAACGCGTCAATAACCGATATGTACTGTTCCACTCCGGGTGCTCCGGGCAGGACACCGCCCAGTGTGAACCAGCCCGGCGCGTCCGTTGTCGCACCGGATGCCGTGGCGGGCACACCGTACACAGCCTTATTGTATCGAAAGAGCCGCCACCGGGCAAGAGATTTTTCCGGTGAATCAGTCCTGTTTTTTGTCTTTTTCCCATGTCGCCGGACGGTATTGGCACTGAAAGGCCGGTTGGACAGCTACGGCGCATTCTATCGGGGGCTGCTCGACTACACCGGCGCGGTCGGCGACGCGGCCGCCGTAGCCGGAAACCTGAAACTGCTACACCGACACCGGAGCGCTCGCGCTCTCCGGCGACGGGCGGGAAGGAGGCCACCCGTCAGCTGTACAGTAGGACAAGGACACCGGCGATAGGCAAATCGGGGCAAAAGTTTCGTTTCCGTTTACAATTGGCCGCTGCCACTGTGCTATGATGGAGCATAGGGTAGGGGATATGCCTCCCCATTTCCGATAGGAGGTGTCCATCTCATGTCACAGGTCACAAAACGAGCGCTGGAGCAATCGCTCAAGAATCTGCTGCTGAAAAAACCGCTCACGAAGATCACCGTGGGCGACATCGCCGAGGATTGCGGCATCAACCGCATGACGTTCTACTATCATTTCAAGGATATCTACGATCTGGTGGAATGGTCCTGTCTGGAAGATGCACGGCGGGCCCTCGACGAGAAGAAAACCTACGAGACCTGGCAGCAGGGCCTGCTGCAAATCTTCGAGGCGGTGCAGGCAAACAAGCCGTTCATCCTAAACGTCTACCGCTGCGTACACCGGGAGCAGGTGGAGAAGTATTTGCAGCCGCTGGTGGACCGGCTTCTGCTGGGCGTGATCGACGAAGAATCCGGCGACATGACGGTGCGGGACGAGGACAAGCAATTCATCGCCCAGATCTACGCATATATATTCATCGGGCTGATGCTGGACTGGATCAAGGACGATATGCGGGAGGACCCCCACGAGATCGTGGACAGGCTCGCCCGGCTGATCAAAGGCTCCATGACCGCCGCCCTGTCCCGGTTCCGGGTCTGAGTTTATCATTTCCGCAAATGTGATAAAATTTTATACACCTGACGGCTCCGTGATAAAAGTCTTATCACGAGGCCGTTTCTGATTGTTGTAAATCTTTCGGAAACGGGTATACTGGAGACAAAGAAACACACAGGAGGTTTTCGTTATGTATTACTCTGCAGGAACGTATGAATCTTTCGCCCATCCCGAAAAGCCGAAGGACGTGGACAAAAAATCCGCCTACATCATCGGCACCGGACTGGCCGGACTGACGGCGGCCTTTTATCTCGTCCGGGACGGCCAGATGAAGGGGGAGCACATCCATCTGCTGGAAAAGCTGGAGCTGGCCGGCGGCAGCTGCGACGGCCGCAAGGATGTGACCAAGGGCTTCTTCATGCGGGGCGGCCGGGAGATGGACAACCATTTCGAGGTCATGTGGGACACCTTCCGCGACGTGCCCTCCATCGAGACCCCCGGCGTATCGGTGCTGGACGAGTATTATTGGCTCAATAAGCACGATCCCAACTATTCCCTGTGCCGCGCCACCGTCAACCGGGGCGAGGACGCCCACACCGACAAGCAGTTCAAGCTGGACAAGGAATCGGCACTGGCGCTGTCCAAGCTGTTCCTGACCCCGGAAAAGGATCTGGAGGACAAAAAGATCTCCGATGTGCTGCCCGATTCTTTCTGGAGCACCAACTTCTGGCTCTATTGGCAGACCATGTTTGCCTTCCAGCGCTGGTCCAGCGCCCTGGAGATGAAACGCTACCTCTGCCGCTATGTGCATCACATCGACGGACTGCCGGATTTCAGCGCTCTGCGGTTCACCAAGTATAACCAGTATGAGAGCATGATTCTGCCGCTGGTGAAATATCTGGAGGCCCACGGTGTGCGCATCGAATACGGCATGGATGTAAAGAATGTTGTCATCGAGACCGAGGGCGACAAGAAGGTGGCCAAACAGATCGTCTATGTGAAGGACGGCAAGGAGCAGACCATCGACCTGATCGAGGACGATCTGGTGTTCATCACCAACGGCTGCTGCACCGACACCTCCTGCTA
>ERZ808240.1699-NODE-1699-length-26419-cov-14.467531_pt1 | contig 26419 bp, 20 predicted proteins | sample MGYA00521084_ERZ808240 | MGnify/ENA primary metagenome ERZ808240 (study PRJEB31516, sample SAMN03275571) | gut metagenome | biome: mammalia-associated habitat; material: feces | host: Papio cynocephalus | place: Kenya | collected 2012-08-06 ... | reverse complement strand
CGGTAGTCCATGAGCCGCTCGAGGTTCACGAGGCGCTTGTCCGAGTCCTTCTTGCGCGGGAACGGCGTGGGAAAGTTAAGGTAGATGCAGGCAAGCTCGCCGGGAGCGAACATGTCCTTGATGCGCATGGCACTGCCGGGCACGAACAGCACGTTGGGAAGACCGCTCTCACAGCAAGCCTGGGCCGCATAGGCAATGCAGATGGGCTCGGCATCCATACCGATGAACAGCACGTCCGGCTCGCGGCGGGCCATCTCCACGGTGAACGACCCGCGTCCGCACCCCAGGTCAAGACGCACCTCGCGATACGCCGGGCCGCCCACGGGGGCACACGCCCAGGCCCACATGCCGCTCCACGCGTAGGGATTGGGCTCGATAGCGGCGGCGTAGCGCTCGAGGCGCTCCTCGAGCACGAAGTTCTTGGGCAGACGAATGTGCAGTCCGTGCGGCATGGGGCCCCAAATCTCGCGTAGTTCTGTCGCAGCCGCAATCGGCCGCTCAGTCAAACGCAGCCTATTATCAGGTCAAACATGGAAGCCAAGCCAGCTCGCTCTAAAAGAGCAGCGTTCCTAAACAAATCTGTCTAGTTGCTCTCCTCTGGTTCATAACCCAGCAAATCCCCGGGCTCGCATTCAAGCTCCTTGCAAAGGGCCTCAAGCGTGGAAAACCTAATTCCCTTAACCTTCCCTGTTTTGATGCGAGAGAGATTGACGGGCGAGATGCCGACCTTATCGGCAAGCTCATTGGAGCTGATTTTGCGCTCGACCAGCATCCGATCGAGATGAATGGTAATGGACATGAATCTCCAAGTACATGGGAGCTTGAAACATCAGGAGTTTAACAGTCAATCAAGCGGTCAGGCCGACTACAAGCGCGAACGTCTAAACGATAGCTTCCGAATCCTGGTAAAGCTCGTTTGCATAGTGAAACATCAAGGCAAGACAGACGAGGAAAGCGCCAAACCCAACGTAGAGGAGCCAAGCGCCAGGATAGCTAAAAGACGTCGAAACGGGGTCAACCGTATACATCAGCCTAGGAATGCTGTTGACCCATGCCGATCCGAACTCGCCGATGAATCCATATGCGGCTACGAGCACCCCGTTGATCGCAAGCAGGACTACCTGCACACGTCCAAAGGGTGACCGGTCTCCTTTTCCACAATTCAAAAAGAACGCGTCAAACAAAACAAAGACCACGAATCTATACGCGCTCATAAACGCCTTATAAGCAAGCGGTGGCCTGGCGGTCTTCATATACCAATCGGAAAGCATGCCGAAGACATCTCCAACTGCATAGGCAAGCACGGCCATGGTAATGAGGCCCATGACACCGATGCAGAGCTTTGACGCCTTCGCAACGAGCACCTTGTTTCGCTCGATAGGAGAAGTGTTCATACGGTCCTCCAAATAATGTTTGACATTAGCTGTTTATCATCTTACATTAATTCTAGAGCGAGACAAGGCCTTGTCGCAATTTGCTCCCCAACCTTATAGAGAGAGGGAGAACAAATGAAAGCCTTCAAAAAACGCTTGTTGCAAGCCTGGCGACCGCAACCCTACTCGCAGGGAACGCCACTCCAGCACTTGCTGTGAGTTACGAACGGCCGGAGGCAAACACGGCTGTCACTCAAGAGGCCAGGCGAGGATTCCTACAGCTGAATGAGACCATTGGATTCAGTTGTGGAATTAACCTGAATGTGAGATACACCTACAACGATGGCAACGGGACGATATCGGGAATCAACGGCATCACGATGGCCAAGTGTCCCTCGAACATCTCAAAGGTTAGCTGGACCTACACAAGGATGAACGGCGGAGACTATTACCTCATATACGTTCATTTCACCAGAAATGGAACTCCCGGTTCTGACACCGCAACGCTCTGGGCATAGGCGCGCATTGAATTAGCGTGAGAGACGCCCAAAAAGTGTCAAAGGCTTTTGAGGCGAAAAAGGACGCGCCCGTAGGCTCCCCCCTGAGCCTACGGGCGCGTTGCCTTATGAGATGGAGCCGGCCGCATCGCAGCGGCGCGGCCGGCCCCGAGAGATACGCTCGCGAGTCACGCTCGCAACAAGCGAGTTCTACTCGTTGTCGCCGGCGGTCATCTGGGTAGCGGAGAGCTCGCCCTCAGAGGCGGCAGCGGCGTCGGGCCAGACCCAGCCGGTGAAGGCAGGGTGGTCGTAGCCCTCGTCCACGGCGAACTGGAAGGCCTCCTCGCGGAAGTTCTCCCACTCCTCGATCTTGGCGGCGAACTTCTCGGCGTCAATCATGCGCAGGGCGTCGGCAGCGAGGGCCCAGCGGTCCATGTTGTTGAGGCGCAGCATGTCGAACGGCGTGGTCGTGGAGCCCTTCTCCTCGTAGCCGTGGACGTTCCAGGCGTCGTGGCCCGGACGGTCCCACACGAGGCGACGGATGGTGCCGGCGTAGGCGTGGAAGGCGAAGAGGACCGGCTTCTCGCCGTTGCCGAAGAGCTCGGCGAACTCCTCGTCGGAGATGGCGAGGTCGTTCTCGGAGGCGTTCTGGATCTTGAGCAGGTCAACGACGTTGACGAACTTGGCCTTGACACCCTCGCCCTTGAGCATGTCGAGGGCAGCGAGGGCCTCGAGGGCCGGGACGTCGCCGCAGGTGCCGAGCACGATGTCGGCATCCTCGAGGGACTCAGCGGAGCTGGCCCACTTCCACTCGGCCACGCCCTTCTCGAGCTCGGCCTTGGCCTCGTCGACCGTCAGGAAGGTCGGGGCGGGCTGCTTGCCGCAGAAGATGGCGTTCACGCAGTTCGTGGACTGGTAGCAGCGCTCGGCCACGGCGAGGGCCATGTTGGCGTCGCAGGGGTAGTAGGCGTTGACGACGTGCGTGTCGTTGGCCTTGTTGAGCAGCAGGTCCACGAAGCCCGGGTCCTGGTGGGAGAAGCCGTTGTGGTCCTGACGCCAGACGTGGCTGGAGAGCAGGATGTTGAGGCCGGCGATGGGCTTGCGCCAGGGGATCTCACGGACGGTGGCCTCGAGCCACTTGCAGTGCTGGTTGATCATCGAGTCGACGACGTGGATGAAGGACTCGTAGGAGCTCCACACGCCGTGACGGCCGGTGAGCACGTAGGCCTCGAGGAAGCCCTCGCACTGGTGCTCGGAGAGCTGCTCGACGACCTTGCCCTGCGGGGCGAGGAGCTCGTCGTTGTCAGCGTCGGCGTAGAAGCCGCCCTCCCACTGCTTCTGGGTGTACTTGTAGGCGTCCTGGAGACGGTTGGAAGCGGTCTCGTCCGGGCCGAAGATGCGGAAGTTCTCCATGTTGTTGTGGAGGACGTCGGCCGTGTAGGCACCGAAGACGCGAGCGGCCTCGGTGGCGCCCCAGCCGTGGCCCTTCTCGGCAACCGGCACCTCGTGGGCGTGGATGTCGGGGAGGACGAGGTCCTCACGCACGACGCCGCCGTTGGCGTTGGGGTTGGCGCCGATGCGCAGGTCGCCCTGCGGCATGAAGGCGGTCACCTCGGGACGGATGGCGCCCTTCTCGTCGAAGAGCTCCTCGGGCTTGTAGGACTTGAGCCAGCCGCGCAGCACGCGGAAGTGCTCGTGGGTGTCCTTGGCGGAAGCCAGCGGCACCTGGTGGGCACGCCAGGAGCCCTCGGTCTTCTTGCCGTCGATGTGCTTGGGGCACGTCCAGCCCTTGGGGGTGCGGAAGACGATCATCGGGTAGACCGGGCGGGTCTCGTCGCCAGCCTCGGCAGCAGCCTTGATGTCGCAGATGTCGTCGAAGACCTCCTCGAGCAGGGCGGCGAAGCGAGCGTGGATGGAGGCGTGGGACTCGTTGTCAAAGCCGGCAACGAAGAAGTGCGGATCGTAGCCCATGCCCTCGAAGAACTCGGTGAGCTCGTCGTCGGAGATGCGGGAGAGGATCGTGGGGTTGGCGATCTTGTAGCCGTTGAGGTGCAGGATCGGCAGCACGATGCCGTCGGTCTTGGGGTTCACGAGCTTGTTGGACTGCCAGGACGTGGCGAGCGGGCCCGTCTCGGACTCACCGTCGCCCACGACGGCGACAGCGAGCAGGCTGGGGTTGTCCATGACGGCGCCGTAGGCGTGGGACAGCGTGTAGCCGAGCTCGCCGCCCTCGTGGATGGAGCCGGGGGTCTCGGGGGCGTAGTGGGAGGGGATGCCACCGGGGTAGGAGAACTGACGGAAGAACTTCTGGAGGCCAGCCTCGTCGTTGGTGATGTCCGGACGGATGTCATAGTAGGTGCCGTCGAGCAGGGACTGCGCGGTGCCGGCCGGGCCACCGTGACCAGGGCCCATGAGGAACACGGCGTTCTGCTGGTGGTCGGCGATGAGGCGGTTGACGTGACCGAACAGGAAGTTCACGCCCGGCGTGGTGCCCCAGTGGCCAACGAGGCGGTGCTTGACGTCGGGACGGCCGAAGTCGCGGGTCTCGCCGGTCTTCTCATCGGTCCAGTCGGAGCGCATGAGGGGGTTGGAGCGAAGGTAGATCTGGCCAACGGACAGGTAGTTCGCCGCGCGCCAGTACTTCTCGACGCCCTCGAGCTCCTGCTCGGAAACAGGGCCGTCAAGCTTCTGCCAGGGGGTGCCGATGACGGGATGTGCCATGTGCCTCTCCTCTTCCTGCGCGGCATCTCAGCCACGCGTCGTTATGCCCTTGCGGACATGTAAGCGCGAGCCGGTTCTTGGGGGCTTGGCTCACGCCCCTTTTGACTGACCGAGGCGGAGTATATATGGGTAAATCGTTTTACCTAGGTGCGAACGCAATATGCTTACAAATCGCCTAAGCGTTTAACTCCGCGAACGGTCGATTTTTTACCGCGAACGGCGTGCCGTCATAACGAAACGTAACCGAAACAGACCTAGCCCAGGCGCCGCACGCTGTCCTTTATGACGAGCTTGGGGTCAAGCACGATCTCGTCCGGGCCGCCGAGCTCGCCGGCCCCAGACTCGCGGATGCGCTCGAACAGAAGGTCGAGCGCCGTCTGGGAGAGCTCGGGGACATTCTGCTCGATCGAGGTGAGCGCCGGCTCGAAGAGCACATCGGCGGCCGAGTTGTCATAGCTCACCACGGAGTAGTCGCGAGGAACGCGCAGGTCACGGCTGTAGAGGCGCTTCAGCAGGCCAAGCGCGATGTTGTCCGAGCTCGCGAACACCGCCGTCGCGTCCGTCTCGATGAGGCGCGCGGCCGCCTCGTAGGCACTCGCGATGTAGTAGTCGCTGCCGAGCACGTAGTCCGCGCGCACGGGAATGCCCGCCTCGCCCAGCGCGCGGATGTAGCCGTCAAGGCGCTCGCGGCCCGTGTTCGAGCGCGGGTTCACGATGCAGGCGATGCGCTCGTGTCCCCGGTCAATGAGGTGACGCGTGGCGAGATAGCCGCCCAGCTCGTTGTTGAAGCGCACCTTGTCGCAGAACAGGCCCTCGATGAAGCGGTCGACCATGACGAAGGGCGTCGGCAGGTGCGAGAGGTCGGCGAGAAGCTGCTCGTCAGTGGCGAACTCGTCCGAGACGACGATGAGCAGCCCGTCCACGCCGCGGTTCATGAGCAGGCGCACGAGCTTCGAGTCGTTCTCGGGGCTGTCGTCGGAGTTCGTGATGATGAGGGCGTATCCGCGCTCGCGGCACTTGAGCTCGATGTTCTTTGCGAGCGAGGCAAAGAAGCGGCTCTCGATGTTGGGGATGATGAGGCCAATCGTGTCCGTGTGCTGCATGACGAGGCTTCGGGCAATCTGGTTGGGCACGTAGCCCTTGCGCCGGGCCGCCTCGAGGATCTTGCGGCGGCTCGCCTCGGACACCTTGCACGGCCGGTTGTTGAGCACGAGCGACACCGAGGTGACAGAGAGCCCCACCTCGCGCGCGATGTCCTTGAGCGTGACCTTCGCCACGGCGTCCTCCCCTCTCGGTTCCATGCAAGCGACAGACATCGTAACCCGATGAAGACGCCGAGAAGGACGGCGAGCGTCACGCCCGGCAACGCCCGCCGCAAAACGCCAGCGTTGCGCAACAGCGGCATCAACCGATGACGTATCCTTGGGCTCAGCTGAAAGGCCCCACCCGCACGACCAAGGAGGAAGCCATGTTTTGCAGAAAGTGCGGCACGAAGAACGCCGACGGAGCCAAGTTCTGCGTGAACTGCGGAGCCGAGCTCGAGCCACCCGCCGCCGCGCCCCAACCGGGAGCGCCCGTGCCCCCGCAGGCAACGGCACCCCAGCCCGGCGCCCCGGTGCCCCCACAGGCGACGGTGCCCCAGGCCGCGCCCGTGCCGCCCACCGGCGCGCCCACGGCACCGCAGGGAATGCCGCAGCAGCCCGCCTACCAGCCGCCCGTCTACGAGCAGCCGGCCGCCCCGGCCAAGAAGAAGAGCAAGGCCCCGCTCGTCATCGGCGGCGTCGTGGCCGTGCTCGCCATCCTCGCCGTCGTGGGCTTCGTCGTGATGCCCATGCTCAAGAGCGGCCCCTGGACCGGCTCCATGATGCTCGACGGCGTCTCGGCCTCCTATGACCACGAGTTCGGCATCAAGACCGACGGCAAGACCGTGACGGTCTATGACCAGGACGACGTCGTCACCGGCACCATCTCCGGCACGCGCGAGGAGGGCGACCAGGTCTTCTACGACGTCAAGGATATCAATTGGGGCAGCTGGGGCGGCAGCGCGTTTGGCGCCAGCAGCGTCACGGACAAGGTCATGACCATCATCGTGCCCAAGGGCGCGAGCGCATCGAAGCCCTACGGCCGCTGGAGCGTCGTCGTGAGTGCCACGGACACCGATGACGACGAGTACCCGCTCTACGTTCGCAGCACGACGCTCGAGTTCGACGAGGACGGCACCGGCTACTACGAGTTCGCCAGCGAGTGGGGCAAGGAGTCCGACGTCGCGGTGGCAGACCCCACGAACAGCGCCTATGACCCGGCAGACTCCGGCTGGAAGCACTCGCTCACCTCGAGCGGCTCGAACGGCCAGTACGACGTCTCGTTCAACGACGACACGTTCACCCTGACGTTCACCGACGGCAAGTAGCCTCGCCGCCCGAGCATCCCGGCTTGAAGAGCCGCCCGTCTGTCACGCGACAGGCGGGCGGCTCTTTGTTGACGACTTGATCGGAGAACGTCTTACGAGAGACGGGCGCCATCAGGCGACGGACTCCAGCGGGTCAGAGACCCGAGGCGCCTCGTATACCAGAAAAGGATCGATATCGATACAGGTCGTGGGATCGTAAGCGCCGCTCACATCCCAGGCAACTGTTCCGTTGAGAACGGTGAGCGCCTGCGAGAAGAATGCCTCGTCCTCGAGCCTGGAAAAAATCCCGCCCCTGTCAATGAGGGGACGAACGTCGAACCTTGTAATTGCACCGTCCGAGAAATACGCATACACCGATTTGTCCGGCCCGGCAACGGCCTGGACGACCTCTGGGTAGTAGGATTCGCCCATTCAATCCTCCTTACAACGGGTCAATCTCATTAAGCGGCTTTGCGTCTCTCGCCAGTTCCCAATTCTGCATCAGCTCGTCTCTGTGCAACTCGTTCCATGCAAGCACGAGCTTCAGCTGGCGAGCGGGCAATGCCCCATTGATGACGGAACCCGTCTCAACATCGACGAGACACTTGAATCCTGCATATTCAGCATGAAAGTGAGGCGGGTTGTGATCGCTGTAGTACATCATGATGCGAACGCCACGGAACAGCGAGATGAGCGGCACGTGAACTCCCTTCTCTTGCCCAGATAATACCCAAGCGCACCCATCAACATGCTGCGCGGTGTCGCCACAAGAGCCGCCCGTCTGTCACGCGACAGGCGGGCGGCTCTTTGTTGGCGACTTGATCGGAGAACGTCTTACGAGAGACGGGCGCCGCAGCCCATGCAGAAGGCATCGCCAGGCTCAAAGGGCGTGCCGCAGTTGGGACACACGTTCGCGGCGGGCGCGGGGGCAGCGGCCGGCTCGGGGGCAGGAGCGACGTCAGGCTCGGCTGCGGGCTCGGCCACGGGTCCGGCGGCAGCAAGGCCCTGCGCCTCGGGAGCCAACGCAGGAGCGGGCTCGGAAGCGGGAGCGATGACGGGCTCAACGGTCTCCTCGGCAGCTGGGGCCGGATCGGGCACGGGCGCGACAGCAGGCTCGGGAGCGAAATCCACGACGGGCTCAGGCGTCGGCGTGGGCGTTTCGGCGGCGCCAGCGAGGTTGTAGCCGCAGCTCATGCAGAAGACGTCGCCCTCCGTCACCGGGGCACCGCACTGCGGGCACGTGGCGCCGGCAGGGACAGGCTCGGGCGCGACGACCGGCGCGGACGCAGCGGCAAGGTTGCACCCGCAGCTCATGCAGAAGGCGTCACCGGCGGCCACAGGGGCACCGCACTGGGGGCACACCGAACCGCTGGCGGCAGGTGCCGGGGCGGCGGGAGCCTGCTGCTGGGCCGTCAGGGCGGCCTTGATCTCTGCCATCGGCTTGCCGCAGCCGCTGCAGAACAGGTCGGTGGTCACGACGTGCGAGCCGCAGAACGGGCACACATAGTAGGAGTTGGCTGCCGTGGCGGCGGCGGACTCGGCCTCGATGCGCTCGATCTCGGCCTGGCACTGCGCACGCTCGGCATCGCATGCGGCAATGCCGTCATAGAGGGCCTCGCGACCGGCGCGAAGGCCCGCGTCGTCCTTCGTGACCTCGTACAGGCTGGCGCCGAGCTGGGCCGCCAGGCTCTGGCGGCGCTTGAGCGCCTCGTTCATCTGGGCCTTGAGCTTCATCGTGGAGGTCGCGCGGCCCGTGGCGGCCATGCCGCGGTTCACCGATGACTGAAGACTGTCGAGAAAACCCATGAGCTCCTCCTATGCAGATTCAATGCGATAAATCACATGGTAGCGCACCCAGCGGACACAAACTCAACCCTAGTGCCGCCCGAATCGCGCCCTAGTCAAAGAACAGCGACCGCAGGCCCTTGCCCGAGGCGACCCACGCCGGGTAGCGGCGCTCGAACCACACCGTGAACACGCCCATGAGCGCGGTGGCCGCGTTGTTGGCCACGGGCATCGCCCAGGACGCCAGCGCATCGCCAAGCAACGCCGTCCACAGCGCGATGAGCAGGTACAGAACGCCCCACGCCGCCGCGAGGATGCGGTTCGTGCGCATGAAGATGGGGTTGAGCAGCGCATCCGGCCCGCCATAGCCGTACTTGACGTATGCCGCGCACAGCGGTTCGCGTGTTGGCGCCGAGACCAGCCACATCAGGCCAAACAGCGCGTAGCTCGCAACGTAGAGCGGCCGCGTGGCACCGGTCGCGAGCATGGCGGCCGCCAGCGCGCCCACCACGCCAAGCGAGATGCGGTCATAGAGGCAGACCTCGTGCCGGGCCATCGCGAGCGGCAGCAGCGCGCACACGCCCAACGCCACGATGGGACCCGCCGCGGCGTCCACGCCCACGGCAACCCACAGCACGATCCAGGCGGCAAGCATCGTCATCATCGACGGCGGCTTGAGCGCGCCGCCCTCCTCGGGAGCGTGCGGGCCCGCAGGCTCACAGGCCGTGGAGGCGGCGTCCGCGCTGGAACCGTCGGCACCCGCCGCGCCCGCGGCGGCACTCGTCGCGCCGAAAACGCGGTCCCAGCTCATCATGAGGCCAAAGTCGCCCTCGACCGAATACAGGCGCCTGCCAAGCGCCTCGTCGCCGCGCATCTCGCCGCGCGCGATGGCGCACCACACGTCCCAGGGCGTGTCGACGACGGTCGTGGGCTCGACGAACCCCTCCGTGAGCACGCGGCTTCCCTCACGGCCGAGAACGACCTGGCAGCGAACGCCCCGGTCCCTGTAGCGCATCTCGAGCACGCGGTCTCGCCCGTCCCAGCTCGCCGGATCGTAGAGGGCCGCCATCTGCCTCGTGAACGAGACGGCCTCGTCCTCGCGCTCGCCGTCCTCGCCCACGCCCCAGCTCGCGTCTGCCATGCGCTCGAACGTCTCGCGCGGGTACAGCGGCTCGCGAAGGGCCGCCCTCGTGCCAGGCGCAATGCCTCCCGCAGCGTACTCGGACCCGGCTCGCTCGACGAGCTCGAGGTAGGCATCCGTGCGCGCGGAAAGCTCGGGGACCGAGAACAGCTCGCCCTGCCCGCAGAGGATGGCGTCCCAGGCTCCGGCGCCCGGCCAGTGGTCAAGCGCTCGCTCCACGGCGTCGTAGTTGCGCTCTGCCGTGTAGAAGCCGCAGGTAGAGATGGCAACGTAGCGCGTGCGCGCCATCTCGGGATAGCGAAGCGGGTGCGCGCCGCTGCCGGCGGCGGCAGAGTCGTCAGCCATGAAGGGCAGGTTCACCGGCAGCTGGCGGTCAATCATGGTCTTGAGCGGACCGGGAACGTTGAAGTAGTAGAGCGGAAAGCTCAGGACCACGAGGTCGGCGGCTCGCTCAAGCTCGAGGACGTGTGCCATGTCGTCACGGATGCAGCAAGTGCCCGGCGTCGCCCTCCAGCAGGCGAAGCACCCGCGGCACGGCTCGATGCGCAGGCTGCACAGGTCAATACGCTCAAGCTCCACGTCTCCCAGGCCACGGACGAACGCCTCGGCCAGCCTGAGCGTGTTGCTGCGCCCGCCCTTGGGGCTCGCGTTGACAAGCAGCGTCCTCATCGCACGTCCCTTCGCCGGAGCCGGTCATGTGCCTCCAGTATCGCAGACCACGACCGCCCGGAGCCGGACGCTCACGCGCCGCCTACACGCGGGCAAGCCAAGGACGGCCCGCGAGCCGCCTCACGAGCGCGTTGCGCGTGGACGCGGGAAGCGAGCCCGCCGCCAACCGCAGGCTCACGGTGCACTGGATCCCGTACGCGTCCGCGCCCGAGAAGAACACGCGCGGCGGGATGTCCGCGTTGAGCATCTCGCGCATCTCGCGCGCGGCATCCAGGATCTCCCCCTCGACCACGGCAAGGTCCGCACCGTGGGCCACGACGAGGCTCACCTCGCACAGCGACTCCGTCTCCAGCGTGAGGTGCTCGAGCGCCGTCTTGTTGAGCACGGAGTTGGGAATGACCTGCTCGTCTCCCAGGCGGTTGCGCACGGTGGTGGCGCGCCAGCTCACATCGGTGACCTCGCCCACGAAGCCGGCGACGTCCACGAGGTCGCCCGGCTTCACCACGCGGCCCACCATGAGGCTGAGGCCCCCGATGAGGTTGGAGATGGTGTCCTGCAGGCCCAGAGACAGCGCCAGGGACGTGACGCCCAGCGCCGTGACGAACGCCGTGGGCTCGATGCCGAACACCGGCTGGAGCACCGCCAGGATGGCGAGCGCCCACACCAGGCCGCGGGCGATGTTCACGAAGATGCTCGCGCTGGGCACCTCGCTCGCGTCGAGCAGGCGGCGCAGGCCACGGGCAAGCACGTGCGATATGCCCGCGGCAACCGCAATGGCAAGCGCGAGCAGCACGAAGCGCCAGACGAGCTCGTGGGCCGTGAGGCCGAGAAACACCGCGCTCTCCATGGCCTAGCCCTCGACCTTCACGATGGGGGCAAAGCCCTTCATGAGCTTCTTGACCTTGCCCGTGCGCGTGAACTTGACCTCGATGACGTCTCCGGACGCGGACAGCACCACGCCGGGGCCGAACGTCTTGTGGGAGACGTGGTCGCCCTTCGCGAAGCCCTCCCGGGCCTTCGCGGCGTCGCGGCGGATGCCGCCGGCGGGGTTGCTCGCGAACGGGTCCGCCTCGCGCTGGCGCACGCGGCCCGAGCCAATCACGCGGCCCTCGGACGCGGATGGAGCCGAACCAAACGTGCGCGGTCCCGAGACGCCGGAGCCCTTGAGCGCGGAGAGCGGAAGCCCCTGGCCAGACGCCGCGCCGGAGCCAGAGCGCGCGCCCCGGCCCGCGCCGGCCGCGCCCGCACGGAACGAGACGCCGCCGAATCGCTCCTGGGCGTTGCCGCCGGCCGAGCGCGTGGCCGAGCCGAACACGGCGCCGCCGTATGCCTGCGTGCCGCTGCCGTAGGTGCCCCTGCGGTCGCCGCGCTTCTCCCAGCCCACGCCCGAGAAGCCCTCGGAGCCCACGCCCACGAGCTGGATGTCGTCATCCGGGATCTCACGCAGGAAGCGGCTCGGCGGGTTGGCCGTCGTGGTGCCGTAGGTGCGACGCGTCGCGGCGTAGGTAAGGAACAGCCGGCGCTCGGCGCGCGTGATGGCGACGTAGGCCAGGCGGCGTTCCTCCTCCACGCCGGCCGGATCGTCCTCGTGGCCCTGGTGCGGGAAGATCCCCTCCTCCATGCCGGCGACGAACACGACGGGGAACTCCAGGCCCTTCGCCGAGTGTACGGTCATCATCGTCACGGCGCTCGTGGAGCCGGCGAGCGCGTCGAGGTCGCTTCGCAGGGCAAGCCATTCCATGAACGCGGGAAGCTTCTCGGCCGCCACGGTCACGTTGGGGTCAACGGGCTGGGCGGGCGTGGCGGGAAGTCCCACCTCCCCCGGCGCGGCATCAAGGGCGCCCGCCTCGCGCAGCTGCGCCAGGCTCTCGAGCGTCTCGGCTACGTCGTCGTGCGTCTCGTCGAACTCCTGGGCCACGCCGAGGAACTCGCGGATGTTCTCGATGCGCCCGTCCGCCTCCACGGTGTGCTCGGCCTCAAGGGCGGAGATGAGGCCGGCGTCGTCCACGATTGACTCCACGACGCGCGCAAGCTCGCCGCTCTTGGCGCGGGCGCGCTCGATGACGCTCGTGAACTGGCCGAGGGCATTGCGCACCTTGGCCGTAAGCAGGCCCTCCTCGGCCACGCAGGCCTGGCACGCCGCAAGGAAGGGCATGCCGTGCGTGAGCGCGTAGCTCTGGATCTTCGTCACGCTCGTGGAGCCGATGCCACGACGCGGCGTGTTGACCACACGCAGGGCACTCACGTCGTCCGAGGGGTTCACGACGAGCTTGAGGTAGGCCATGACGTCGCGGATCTCCGCACGATCGAAGAAGCGCGTGCCGCCCACGATCTTGTAGGGAACGCCGGCGCGCAGCAGCATGTCCTCGAGGATGCGGCTCTGCGCGTTCGTGCGGTAGAAGACGGCCATGTCGTCATAGCTCGTGCCCGTCTCGTGGATCTTCTCGATCTGGGCGCCGATCCAGCGGCCCTCGTCGCGCTCGTCGCTCGCCTGGTAGGCCTGCACGAGCTCGCCGTCGCCACGGCTCGTGTAGAGGCGCTTGGCCTTGCGACGGCTGTTGTTGGCCACCACGGCGTTCGCGGCGTTCAGGATGTGGCCCGTGGAGCGGTAGTTCTCCTCGAGCTTCACGACCTTGGCGTCCGGGTAGTCCTTCTCAAAGTCGAGGATGTTCTGGATGTCGGCACCTCGCCAGGAGTAGATCGACTGGTCGTCATCGCCCACGACCATGAGGTTGCGACGCGCGGCGGCGAGCATGTTCGTGATCTCGTACTGGACGTGGTTCGTGTCCTGGTACTCGTCCACGCTGATCTGGACAAAGCGGTGCTGGTACTTCTCGAGCACGTCGGGGTGGTCCCGCAGCAGCCTGTGCGCGTTGATGAGCAGGTCGTCGAAGTCCATGGCGTTCGCGCGCTCGAGACGAACCTGCAGCTCGCGGTACACGCGGGCAGCCGCCTGGAGCGGCGGGGTGTTCGCGAGGCCCTCGAACTCGTCCGGAAGCACGAGCGCGTTCTTGGCGCTCGAGATGCGCGAGCGGATGCCGTTTATGGGGAACTGCTTGGGCTCGATGCCCAGGTCGCTCATGATCGACTTCACGAGACGCTTGGAGTCGTCATCGTCATAGATGGTGAAGTTGGGACGAAATCCCAGCTTGTCCGCGTCCTCGCGCAGGATGCGCACGCACATGGCGTGGAACGTGCATACCCACATGCCGCGCGTGCCGCCGGGCAGCAGCGCCCCCAGGCGCTCGCGCATCTCGGCAGCGGCCTTGTTGGTGAACGTGATGGCGAGCACCTGCCAGGGACGCACGCCCTCGTCGGCGATCATGTGCGCGATGCGATAGGTGAGCACGCGCGTCTTGCCCGAACCAGCACCCGCGAGCACGAGCAGCGGGCCGTGCGTGCACTCGGCGGCCTCGCGCTGGGCGGGGTTGAGGCCAGAGAGGTCGATCGTGGCCACGGGCGGCACGTAGGCGGGGCGCGGGGCAGCATGCGAGTGGGCGTCTTGCCCAGCCGCCGGGGCAGCCCCCTGAACGGCAAAGATGGGCAGCGTGAGGTCTGCGGCGGTCCTTCTGTTCGTTCCCTGCGTCATGCGCGCGTCTCCCCTGTCCGTGGCGGCCAGGCCGCCCTCGATTCTGAGCCCTACCAGTCTAGCCACCTTATCGGACAAGAAGTCCGCGCCCAACCGGCGAACAGAAAAGGGGCGCATGGCAGCGCCGCGGGGCAGTCGCCGCACGGCATTCGCCGCCGCGACCATGCGCAAACGCTGACAATCGCGCACGTATCGGACCAAAACTCGGCCGATAACTGCTCAAACGTAAGCGTTTGCGGCAGTTGCCTCACCCGGCGCGCACCCGCCGCCACACGACGCGTCCGCACGAGGGCCTCTCGGCATAAAAAACGCCCGCCGGCCTCGGTTGGCCAGCGGGCGCCTCGAGTTGCGCCTGGCGCCTCGCTACTTCTTCACGAGAGACACGATGCCCAGCGCCGCGAGCGCGATACCCGCGAAAACGTACAGGTAGAAGCCAATTTCGAGCGTGGCGTAGGAGCCGGCGTCGCCGATGGCCTGGTTCTGCCACAGCAGCAGAAAGCCAATCGTGAGCACGCCGGCCACGATGCCGCCAATGGAGCCCGCGCGGCCAGGCAGCAGGACCAGCACGAGCGACGCGACGCCGATGACGAGGAACAGGAAGTTCTCCGCCTGGCCGTCCATGTCAAAGCCCATGACGCTCGTGCCCGTGGCCATCTGCAGGGGGCTCATCGACGCGCTGATGCCAAACGCCCCAAACGAGACGATCGGCAGGAAGAACGCGACGATCGCCGCGGCAGCCGCCACGATGCGACCAACTTTCAGGGCGTCCATGTTGGACGTGGCCTTCACGGGCGTCGCCGCATACGGCGAGGGCGCAGGCTGCGTCGCGGGCCGGGGAGCCGACGCGGGGGCAGCAAGCTGGTTGCCGCACTTGGGGCAGAACTTCGAGCCGTCTGGAATCTGGGTTCCGCACTTGGGACAGAACATGGTCGTCCTCCTCGGGTTGGTTCGTCGGGACGACGTTGCCGTCCCTTCAAATCAGTCTAGAGCACGAGGAGGACAAAAACGTCGTCGGCCGGCACGGAATCGCCCGGCCCCGCGGATTCCTAGGCAAGGCCAAGCGCCGGCGCCGCGACGAGGAAGTACGCGAGCACGATGACGCCCAGCGCGATGCGATACCAGCCAAAGGCCTTGAAGTCGTGCTTGCGCACGAAGCCCATGAGCCAGCGGATCGCGAGCAGCGACACCACAAACGCCACGACGAGGCCCACGGCCATGATGCCCCACTCGTTAACACCCATCGCGGCACCCTTGAGCAGGAACTTCACGACCTTGAGCAGGCTCGCGCCGAACATGACGGGAATGGCGAGGTAGAACGTGAACTCGGCGGCCACGGCGCGCGTGCAGCCAAGCAGCAGGCCACCGATGATCGTGGAGCCCGAGCGCGACGTGCCCGGCACAAGGGACAGAACCTGGAAGCAGCCGATGCCCACCGCCGTCTTGTAGCTGATGTCCTCGATGCTCGTGATGGTGCCAAAGTCAGAGTCGTCCTGGCCCACCTCGGCCACCGTCGGCGCAAAGTGCGCGCCACGAGGACGCCCCGCGGCCTTCTCGGCACGCTGGCGGGCACGCCAGTTCTCGATGACGATGAAGGCGATGCCGTAGACGATGAGGGCGCCGGCGACCACATAGGCATTGTGGAAGTGCTCGTCCATGAAGTCGTCGAGCGGAAGGCCAATGACGGCGGCAGGGATGCAGCCCACGACGATCTTGCCCCACAGGCTCCACGTGGCGCGGCGACCCTCGGCACCCTTGCTCGGGCTGAAGGGATTGAGCTGGCGGAAGTACAGCACGCACACGGAAAGGATGGCGCCAAGCTGGATGACCACGAGGAACATGTTCCAGAACTCGGCGGACACGTCCATCTTCACGAACTCGTCCACGAGGATCATGTGGCCCGTCGAGGAGATGGGCAGCCACTCCGTGATGCCTTCGACGAGGCCGAGGAACGCCGACTTAACGAGGTCAAGGATGTTCATGCAAGCCTTTCTGCCATGGGCGTGCGCCCCAATCTTCAGCGACTCATTATGACGCGGCGCGTGCGGGCAATCCGCACCTTCACAGACCGCCCACCGACACATAGCGCCGAACGGCGGCGCGGCGCTCCCCCAATTCTCGCGTCGCTCGTCGCTGGGTATATCAGCAACAGAAGACACGCGGGCTGACCGGGCCCGCGGCGCCAGTCACATAGAGAAGGGGTTCATCATGGCAACTCTCAACGACATGGGCTACAAGAAGGTCTTCGTCTCCCTCGACGGCACGGAGCAGCAGGACAAGGTGCTCGAGCGCGCCATCGTCGTCGCGGCGAACAACAACGCCGAGCTCATCATCGGCCACGTCATCGACTCGACGATCCTCGAGACGTCTGGCTCCTACCCCACCGACCTCATCCCCGGACTCGACAAGGCGTTCCGCGATTCCATCGCTGAGCTCGTGGCGAAGGCCGAGCAGAACCCGGACATCCCCAAGGTCGAGGTCCAGGTCAAGACCGGCCGCATCCGCGAGACGCTCAAGGAGGAGATGCTCGACGTCATAAAGCCTGACCTCGTGCTCTGCGGCGCGCGCGGGCTCTCGAGCATCAAGTACGCCCTGCTCGGCTCCATCTCCACGTTCCTGCTACGCAACACCACATGCGACATCCTCGTTGTGAAATAGCGAGCAAGCTGGGCAAACGCGCCAGCCGAGACACACAGCCGACACCATTGGGAGGGCATCCGCACGGACGCCCTCCCTCTATTTATCGAGCTAGACGGCGTGACAACCTGCTAAATGTGTGTAGAGGGGCCATTGCGCGATAAAATCTCTGTCGTATGTCTACCGCAGAGGGGTCAACCGCCCGTCTCGGACGGGGCCCAGGCCCCAGGCAGGAAGGGGCCGCAGGCACGCGTGGTCCTCAGACAAACGACAGGAACCGAATGAGACATCGCAGCGCCCACGCCAAGGTCCGAGCCACCATCGTGGCCGGCCTCGCAACGGCACTCCTGTGCTCGTCGGCACTCTCGCCGGCAAGCGCCTACGCCGTCACTGCCGACGAGCTCCAGAGCAGGGTCGACGCGGCAACGCAGGCCTACAGCGACGCCACGGCAAAGGTGAGCGAGCTCCAGGGAAAGATCGACGAGTCGCAGGCCAAGATCGACGAGGTCACGGCCAGGCTTCCCGAGCAGCGCGAGCGCGCCGAGCAGTCGCTGAGCTCGCTGTACAAGATGCAGCAGGGAACGCCGGGGCTCGTGAGCCTGCTGCTCTCCTCGGACAGCTTCGCCGACTTCTTCACGACCTACCAGTACCTCAACGCGGTGCAGCGCTCCAACACCGACGCGCTGGCCGAGCTCAACAAGATGGAGGGCGAGCTCTCCGCGGCCCAGCAGACGCTCCAGGCGGCCAAGGACGAGGCAAGCGCCCAGCAGCAGCAGGCGCAGGCCTCCATGACCGAGGCGCAGACCGCGCTCGACGAGCTCAACGCCCAGATCGCCGCCCAGGCCGCCGCGGAGGCGCAGGCCAAGGCCGAGGCCGAGGCGGCCGCGTCGGCACAGGCGCAGGCCCAGTCGCAGGACGCCGCGGCCGCGAGCCCCAGCGGCTCGGGCTCCTCGGCAAGCGCGCCCGCCGCGAGCACCCCGAGCAACCCCAACGCCACGGACGGCTCCGAGGTCAAGAGCGACGGCGAGTGGATGATCGGCATGGCGTCGGCCTACTCCGTGGACAGCAACACGGGCGGCAACGCCACGGCCTCGGGAGACGAGCTCACGGACGACTCCATGTCCGTGGCCGTCCCGCTGAGCCAGCGCTACCTGCTCGGACGCTCCGTCCAGATTCGCTACAACGGCAAGACGATCACGGCCGTCGTGAACGACGTGGGCGGGTTTGCCGCCTACGGGCGCGTGCTCGACCTCGCCGGTGGCTGCTGGAAGGCGTTCGGCTGCTCGAGCGCCAGCGACTGGGGCGTCCGCGCCGTCCAGTACCGCTTCCTGTAGCGGCAGCGCCGCCAAAGGGCCCAAGGTGGGCCCAAAGGTGTCAAAGACTTTTGGGCACTTTGAAAGGCTTTTGGGCACTTTGACGCGTAAAGGCGGGCCCTCGTCTTGCTCTGGCCCCGCTCGGCTACGCCGTGAGGTAGACCATCGCGATGATCATGGCAAAGCCGGCGAGGTCCGTTGGCGCAAAGGCCGTGCCCAGCCACAGCGCCGAGAACACGGTGGCCGCGATGGGCTCCGACGTCCCGAGCATGCTCGCGCGCAGGGGACCCAGGTCCTTGACGCCCTGCATGTAGAGCGCGTAGGCCAGAAAGGTGCCCACGACCACGATCGCCACGACGCCAGCCACGCCGGCCGCGTCAAACGCCGGCACGGACTCCCACGGGCGCGTGGCCACGAGAAGCACCGTGCCCGAGACGAGCATCGTCACGCCGTTCACGGCGGGGCTCCCCCATCGCCTGAGCAGCCCCTCCGGCACGGCGCTGTACAGCGCATAGGTCAAACACGTCGCAAGTCCCCACGCGAGGCCGGCCGCCGGCATGGCCAGGTGCGTGGGGTCGCCGCCCGTCGCGATGAGGAACGTGCCGCCCAGCGCCAGCGCAAGCCCCGCAAGCTCGCGACGGCGGGGGCCGCGTCGCGCGCCCACGCAGCTGTAGACCATGAGCACGACGAGCGCGAGCGTCTGCAGCACCGTTGCCGTCGCGGAGTTCGTGACCTTCACCGTCACGATGTAGCACACCGAGTTCACCATCATGCACGCGGCCGTCACGGCCACGAGAGCGACCGTCCTGGCGCCGCGCCCAAGCTCGCGCACAAGGCCGCCCAGCCGCTCGCGGTCCGCCGGAACGGCCGCGGCAAGCGCCAGGAACAGCCACGAGGCAAAGAACTGGCGCACGCACACGAGCCACACCGGGTCCACACCGTAGCCGTCCATGAGGAACTTGGCGCACGTGCCCGAGAATCCCCAGCACGTGCCGCCTATGAGCGTCAGCACGACGCCACGCGTCGTCTTGCTCGCATGAGCCATTGGGCCATCCCATCCGTCCGGCCACCTGGCTCGGAACACCACGCGGCGCACGCCGGCGCCGCCGCGCACGCGCAGGGGTTATTGTCCGCGGTGCGTGCTACAGTCTCTTGCAAACAATGAGAAAGGTAGCACCATGAGCCAAGACTTCGCCACCCCCAACCCGGCGCTTTCGGCCGGCACCGTCCACGCGGGCTTCACCGTCGAGCGCGCCGAGCCCCTGCCAGAGATCTCCGGCTGCGCCTACATCCTGCGTCACGGCGCCACGGGCGCGCGCGTCATGTGGCTTGCCTGCGCGGACAACAACAAGGCGTTCGCCATCTCGTTCAAGACGCCGCCCGCCAACGACACGGGCGTCTTCCACATCCTCGAGCACTCCGTCCTGTGCGGCTCGGACCGCTTCCCCGTCAAGGAGCCGTTCGTCCACCTGCTCAAGAGCTCCATGCAGACGTTCCTCAACGCCCTCACGTTCCCGGACAAGACGATGTACCCCGTTGCGTCCACGAACGACCGTGACCTCGAGAACCTCATGGACATCTACCTGGACGCCGTGCTGCACCCCGCCATCTATCGCCGCCAGCGCATCTTCGAGCAGGAGGGCTGGCACTACGAGGTCGACGCCTCGCGCCCAGACAGCCCGCTCACGCTCAACGGCGTCGTCTACAACGAGATGAAGGGCGCCCTCTCCACGCCCGAGGAGATCCTCATCAACGGCATGATGCGCTCGCTGTTTGGCGAGACCCCCTACGGCTTCGTCTCCGGCGGAGACCCCGAGGCCATCCCCGCGCTCACCTACGAGGAGTTCCTGCGCACGCACGAGCGCCACTACCAGCTGTCGAACTCCTACACCATCCTGTACGGAGACCTCGACATCGAGGAGAAGCTCGCGTTTCTCGGCACGCGCTTTGACGCCGCGCGAGCGAGCGAGGCGGGCGGCCCCAACGAGCTGCTCCTGTGCCCCGCGCGCACGTGCGAGCTCCTGAGCGTTCCCATGCAGACGACGCCCGACAACGCCTGCGTGGGCGTGGCCTACGTGTTCGCCACGGCAGGCCAGCGCGAGCGCGTGCTTGCGGCAGACATCCTCGTCGACGCGCTCGTGGGCTCCAACGAGGCCCCGCTCAAGCGCGCCGTGCTCGAGAGCGGCCTGGGCAGCGACGTCCAGGGCTACCTGTACGACGGCATCCTCCAGCCCTGCCTCATCTTTGAGCTCAAGGGCTCCAAGCCCGGCGTGGCCAAGCAGTTCGAGAGGCTCGTGGAGGACACGTGCGCCCGCCTCGTCTCCGAGGGCCTGGGGCAGGACAACCTCGAGGCGTCGATCGCCCAGGCCGAGTTCAACCTGCGCGAGGGCGACTTTGGCTACCCGGACGGCGTGGGGCTAGCCATACAGGCCATGAGCGGCTGGCTGTACAGCGACGACGACGCCACGAGCTACCTGCGCTACGAGGGCGCGCTCGCCCACATCCGCGAGGGCCTGGCCAGCGGCGGGTTCGAGCGCCTCCTGGACGAGGCCGTCTGCCACAGCGACCATCACTGCTGCGTGGAGGTCGTGCCCACCGCCACGGCCGAGGACTCCGCCGAGACGCGCCGCCTGGCCGCCAAGCGTGCCTCGCTCACGGACGAGCAGCTTTCCGCCATCGCCGCAGAGGCCGAGGCACTCCACGCCGAGCAGGCCGCACCCGACTCGCCAGAGGCCCTCGCGACGCTGCCGCACCTGTCGCTCGCAGACATCGGCGAGGGCCCGGCAGACCCCGAGACGCGCAAGGTGGAGGCGCTCGTCCCCTGCTACCACCACCTCATCGACGCCCACAGGATCGACTACGCCTACTGGTACTTTGGCCTGGACGGCATCGCCTTCGAGGAACTGCCCTACGTCAGCGTGCTCGCCAACCTTCTCGGCAAGCTCGACACCGAGAGGCACAGCGCCTATGACCTCGACACCATCTGCGAGGCAAAGCTGGGCGGCCTCTCGTTCTTCACGGAGGTCTACAGCACCGACGGCGACGCGCTGAGCGCCCGCCCCAAGTTCGTCGTAGGCGCCAGCTCGCTGTCCGAGAACGCCCGCTGGCTCGCCGAACTGCCTGCCGAGGTGTGGGGCTCCACGAGGCTTGCGGACACGCGCCGCATCCGCGACATCCTCGAGCAGCGACGCGTCGGCATGGAGCAGGCCTTCGTCGAGGGCGGCCACGCCGCGGCCCTCTCGCGCGTGAGCTCCCAGTTCCTCGCGAGCTCCAAGGTGTCCGAGCAGCTGGGAGGGGTGGACTTCTACCGCTTCCTGTGCGAGCTGCTCGACGACTTCGACGCGCGCGCAGACGCCCTCGTCGCCAAGCTCGAGGAGCTGAGCCGTCGCATCTTCTCGCGCGGCAACTGCGAGATGAGCTTCACGGGTGACGGCGCGGACCTCGATGCGTTCTGGGCCGCCGCCGGCAACCTGGGCCTCTCAGACGCCGCGCAGGCCACGGGCGCGCTCCTCGTGCCCAAGACGGGCGCGAGGGCCGAGGCGTTCATCGTCCCCTCGAACGTCTGCTACGTGAGCGAGGGCATGGCGGGCATCCCGGCCGGCACGTCTCTCAGCGGCGCGTGGCGCGTGGCCTCGCAGGCACTCAGCTACGACTACCTCTGGAACGAGGTGCGCGTGCTTGGCGGCGCCTACGGCTGCGGCTTCCGTTGCACGGCCGACTCGCTGCTGCAGTTCTACTCCTACCGCGACCCGGCCGTTGACCCTACCGTGGGCCGCTTCGAGCGCGCCGCCGAGTGGATCGCCGCGTGGGATCCCACGCCCGAGGAGCTCGACGGCTTCATCGTCGCGGGCGTCTCCGGCATGGACGCGCCCGTGAAGCCGCGCTCGCTTGGCCGCAGGCTCGATGCGAGCCGCCTGTCCGGCCGCAGCCCCGAGTGGCGGACGCGCCTTCGCACGGAGATGCTCCAGACCACGGTCGACGACGTCCGCGCGCTCGCCGAGCCCCTCTCCAAGCTTGGCCAGGCCCGCGGCATGTGCGTGTTTGGCGGCCGCGAGCAGATCGAGGCGAGCGGCCTTGACCTGAGCGTCTGCGAGCTCATCGGAGCCCGAGGCTAGGCATTCCCCGAGGCCAGGGGCGTCTTGGGTCCTGGGACGCCAGGCACGGTCCACAATTAGAGGATATTTCTCGATCGCCCGGCCTTCCACCAGACGTGGGAAGGTCGGGCGATATCATGCAAGACCAAAGGATCGCAAGGAGGCAAGGCATGGCCAACAAGCCCGGCATGGGAGAGCGGGTCGTGGACCGCTTTGGCAGGGCGGTCACGGGAATGGTCGACGAGCACCCGCGGCAGGCCGCACGGCTCCTGTACGCGGGCTTTGCGGCAAAGCGCTTCCAGACGCGCCACCTGCCAGAGGCCCGCCAGCTGCGCAGCGGCCAGATGGGCGCCCGAATCGCGCTCGAGAGCGTCACGGGAGCCCTGGGCCATCCAAAAGACGCCGTTCTCACGAGCATGTTCATGCCCAACGAGGTCTTTCTCGCGCTCGGGCTGCGCCCGCTCATCGCCGAGGCGCTTGCCGAGTTCACGACGGGGGCCTGGGCCGAGGAGGGCTTCGTTCGCGCGGCCGAGCAGGGCGGAGTCCCCGAGACGTACTGCTCGTTCCACAAGGCTCTCATCGGCAGCGCTATCGCGGGCTCGCTCGAGCCGCCTCGCCTCATCGCAAACTGCTCCGTGGCGTGCGACGCCAACAACCTCACGTTCAAGTGGCTCGCGGGCAAGCTTGGCAGCCCGCACGTCTACATAGACGTCCCCTACGAGTACAGCGAGGACGGCTGCTCCTACGTGGCAGACCAGCTGAGGGAGCTTGCGCGCCAGCTCGAGCAGACCTTTGGCCGCACGCTTGACGAGCACGTCCTGAGCGAGTTCGTGGCCCGCTCCCAGAAGACGCTCGATGCGCTCGTGCGAGGCCTGCCGCTCAGACGTCGGCGCTTCTTGCACAACGACATGGGCCTCGAGATGCAGCAGGCCCTCGCCGCGCACATCGCGCTCGGCACGCAAGGCACGCTTGACATGGTCCACCAGCAGCTCAAGGACCTCCCCCGCGCCGAGCGCTACCAGGGCCTGTCGCTCGCGTGGATGCACACCGCCCCGTTCTTTTCGGAATCGCTGCAGAGGCTCGTCGACTACAACCAGCGGGCCCAGATCGTGGTGAGCGACATGTGCTTTGACCAGGCGAGCCTCGACGGATGGCAGATGCATGACGGCGAGTGGCGCCACGATGGGGACGCACCCTCCTGGGCGCACGCGGCAGACGAGCCCTGGGAGGCCATGGCCGAACGCCTTATCAAGAACTCGTTCAACGGGCCTGGCGAGCAGCGCATCGAGCGCGTGCGCCGCATCGCCGAAGCCACGGGGGCAGACGGCGTCGTGTGCTTCTGCCACTGGGGCTGCAAGGAGACCATGGGCGTCTCTCAGCTGGCGAAGCGCGAACTCGAGGGCGCCGGCATCCCCACGCTCGTGCTCGACGGAGACTGCGTGCAGCGCTCGAACAACACCGAGGGGCAGTCGTCCACGCGCATGGGCGCCTTCCTCGAGATGCTCGAGGCGCGCCGAGGGGAGATGCGCTAGATGGCCCAGGACAAGACCAACGACACGAGAGACCTCATCGTCCACTACCCGTGCAAGTACGTTCCCGCCGAGTTGCTCGCCGGCTTTGGCGCGGGATGCTGGCCCTGCACCTACGAGGCCGAGTCGTTCGACCGTGCAGACGAGCTTGCCCACCCCAACCTCTGCGGCTACGGCAAGTCGCTTCTCGCCGAGGCGCTCGACCCCAGCGTGCACGCACTTGTGCTCACGAGCTGCTGCGACGTCATGCGCCGCGTCTGCGACATCGTGCGGAGCGAGGGCTGCGTCGAGTTCCTGTGGATGCTTGACCTGCCTCATCTGCGCGGCCCGCGAGAGGTCGAGAGGTTCCGAGGCGAGCTCGCGCGCCTCGCGGACGCATTCCGCTCGTGGAGCGGGCGCGAGTTCGACCTCGCCGCGGCGCTCGCGAGCTTTGACCCGCCCGTCCCGCGCACGGACGAGCGCGTGACGCTGCTGGGCGCACACGCTCCCCTGTCGCTTGTCGACACATGCCGAGACGAGATGTCGCTGCACGTGGAGAACGGCACGTGCACGGGCTTTCGCCAGGTGCCAAGCCCGCCGCCCACGCTGGCACGGGCGCCGCGCCCCCATTGCCACGCCTGCGAAGACGGAGGCGAGGCAAGCGAGCTCAACCGCTTCCTCGACTGGTACGCGGACGCCCTGCTCAACCAGACGCCCTGCATGCGCATGGATGACGTAGCGGCACGCGATACGCTCATCGATGCCCCGGGCCAGCGAGGCGTCATCTACCACACCATGAAGTTCTGCGACTACTACGGCTTCGAGTACCTCGAGGCCTCACGGACGAGCGAGGTTCCCATGCTCAAGATCGAGACGGACGGCACGCGCCAGAGCGCCGGTCAGCTCAGCACCCGGCTCAAGGCGTTCGACGAGACGCTGCGCGGCATGGCCGAGACGAGCGGCACCGAACACGTTCGCAAAGATGGGCCCGTCTATGTCCTGGGCATCGACTCGGGCTCCACGTCCACCGACGCCGTCATCGTGGACGGAGCCGGGAAGGTCGTGGCGAGCGCCATCGTCCCCACGGGCGCAAAGGCCTCCGCCGGCGCCAGACGCGCCATCGAGGAGGTCCTCGGCAAGGCGGGACTCGCGGATGCGGACCTCACCCTGCGCGTCGCCACGGGCTATGGACGCAACGCCCTCGATGGAATGGACTCGGCCATCACCGAGATCACGTGCCATGCCCGCGGCGCGCACTTCCTCGCACCCGACGCCCGCACCATCATCGACATCGGCGGCCAGGACTCCAAGGTCATCCACCTGGACGGGGCGGGTGGCGTCACCAACTTCGTCATGAACGACAAGTGCGCCGCCGGTACGGGGCGCTTCCTCGAGGCCACGGCACGGGCCATGGAGCTCTCGCTCGATGAGTTCTGCCGCGTGGGCCTCGACTGGAAGCACGACGTCAAGATCTCGAGCATGTGCACCGTGTTCGCGGAGAGCGAGGTCGTGTCGCTCGTCGCAGACGACACGCCCGTCGCCGACATCGTGCACGGCCTCGACATGAGCGTCGCCGGCAAGACTGCCTCGCTCGCCAAGCGCGTGAAGGCCGAGCCGCCCTACCTCATGACGGGCGGAGTCGCCCAGAACGTGGGCGTCGTGCACGCACTCGAGGATGTGCTCGGCGCCCCGGTTGCCACGCACGAGGACTCCCAGCTGTGCGGGGCCATCGGCGCGGCGCTCCTCGGTCTGGAGTCGCTCGGCTAGGGGCCCGACCTCATCAGCGGCCGGCTCAAGAAACATGCGAGGGCCCGGGACGGCAACCGCCCCGGGCCCTCGTACGCCTCTCAGCTAGACGAGCACCTCGGCAAGCGAGCGCTTGGGCACGTGGTGCACGCTCGCACCGTCTCGCCAGTAGTTCGTGGAGCCGTCCGGCGAGGCGCCAAGAGACTCGAGGCGGACGTCCTCGGCAGGACGGCCAAGTGCGATGACCATGAGCGGGGTCACGCCGGCCGCCTCGAGGCCCAGCGCCTCCGAGACCTTCGCCTTGTTGAACGCATGCAGCATGCAGCCGCCGTAGCCCGCCTGCGTCGCCGCGAGCATGATCGTCTGCGCCGCGATGCCCTCATCGACCGAGGTCGTGGCGCCATGGCCCGCATCGCATACCACGATGTAGCCCGTGGGGCGCTCGCCCGCCTCGGGACCGTCCCACTCGGGCAGGGCACCGGCCCACTTGAGCTGCGCAAACACCGCGTCGCGGTCGCTTGCAGCGCTTACAATGCGATAGCGCAGCGGCATGCGGTTTGCCCCGCTGGCCACGACGCGCGCCAGGTCCACGAGCTCGATGAGCAGGGCCTCGGGGATCGGGTCACCCTCGTCAAAGCGACGATAGCTGCGGCACGCCCGCACGGCACGCGCAAACTCCCCCAGGTCAAAGTCCTTCTCGGCCTTCCTGGCCAGCGCCTCGAACTCCCTCATGTCGTTCTCCTTCGTCTTCCTGGAAATGGGACAAAACGAACCCGTCGTCGCTGTCCCGCTACGTCGCCGCTGCCCCTAGTCGATGAGCCCAAAGTGGCGCAGGGCCTTGACGATGCCATCGTCCTCGATGTTCGTGGTCACGTAGTCCGCGGCGGCCTTGGCCTCGTCGGTGCCATTGCCCATGGCCACGCCCACCGTGCAGTACTCGAGCATCGTGGCGTCGTTGCC
>ERZ808240.1698-NODE-1698-length-26421-cov-4.212698_pt1 | contig 26421 bp, 23 predicted proteins | sample MGYA00521084_ERZ808240 | MGnify/ENA primary metagenome ERZ808240 (study PRJEB31516, sample SAMN03275571) | gut metagenome | biome: mammalia-associated habitat; material: feces | host: Papio cynocephalus | place: Kenya | collected 2012-08-06 ... | reverse complement strand
TTTAGCCTTTTATTTATCTTTTAATGTTTTATATATCTCGACGACTTTTATTTCTTTTGAACTCTGCCGCTCTGCACCTGAAAGACGTTGCAGGACGGAAATTTTTGAAGGAGCACTTCCGGAAGCTCCGTTGTAGTGATGAACAGCTGCACGCCGGTCAGAGATTTGACCAAAAATTCCTGCCGCTCCAGATCCAGCTCACTCATCACATCATCCAAGAGCAGAATAGGATCTTCGCCGGTTTCTTCTTTGATGATACTGATCTCCGCCAGTTTGAGCGAAAGTGCGGTGGTTCGCTGCTGTCCCTGTGAACCAAAATTTCGGACATTGATCGCATCTATAAAAAATTCCAGATCATCCTTATGCGGTCCTTTTGTCGTGGTCCGCTGTCGGATGTCCTGATCGAGGGACTGCTTCAAAGTTTCGTAGAACAAACCTTCCTGTGCCGAAGCATCCGCGCAAAGTTTCAGATTCGGCGCGTAGCGCACCCTGAGCGATTCTCTCTGATTGGTGATCTTCTGATGAATCTTTGCGCTGATGCCGTCGATCTTTTGAATAAATGCTTCGCGCTGCAGCATCATGCGGCTGCCGCAGGCAGCAAGCTGCACATCCCAGATGTCCAGTACAGACGGTTCAATCACAGCTTCTTTCAGATAAGCGTTGCGCTGCGCGAGGATCCGGTGATAGCGATTTAGGTTTTCGTAGTAAAGCGGTTTGATCTGGCATAATTCGCGGTCGATGAATTTTCTTCTTTTTTCCGGCTCCTCCTTGACGATCTTCAGATCTTCGGGAGAAAAAATGACCAGATAGACATGTTCCAAAAGCTCCGACGCTTTTTGAATCTTCACGCCGTCAACCTTGGCGGATTTTTTGGAATCCCTGCCGATCACAAGCTCGACCGAGCCGTCCAGATCGTCTTTTGATGTTGCGATGTACACTTTCCCGTAGTCCTGTCCGAAACGGATCAGTTCACTTAAGCGGTTAGTGCGAAAAGACTTGCCCATCGAGGTGAGATAGACAGCTTCCAAAAGATTTGTCTTGCCCTGCGCGTTTTTTCCTAATATTAAATTGACATGCGGGTCAAACTCCAAAGAAAGATTTTCGTAATTCCGAAAGTCTCTCAGTTCTATCTCTTTGATATACATAAAATTTGTGGTTCGTCAAAAAATTTTAGCTGTTCGTGATCCGAACCGGAAGTACAAGGTATTCATAGGCCTGACCGGTCAGCGGTCGGATCAGACAAGGGCTGATGGCGGTATTCAAGAGCAGCATGATCTGCTCATCGTCGATGGCCTTTAAGGCATCTGCCAGATACTTGGAATTAAAGCCGATAACCAGATCATCCCCCTCTTTGGAAATGAGCACTTCTTCTTTTACGGTTCCTTCTTCGGATTTGGAAGTAATCTCCATGTTATGATCCTTGATATCGAGTTTGATCAAATTGTTTTTGCCGACCTTCGCAAGCAGCGAAGCGCGTTCGATACTGCTCATAAAATCGTTTTTGTTCAGAACAACTCTGCATCGGCTGTCTTTTGGAAGAATATCCTCGTATCGGATAAATTCACCCTCCAGAAGGCGTAAGGAAACCTCGGTATCTTCAAAGACAAACGTTGCTTTCTTTTGATTAAGCTGTAAGCTGACACCGGTTTCTTCCATTTCGGTCTCCGTGAGGATTTTGCTGATTTCGTTGAGGATTTTTGCCGGTATAATGATCGTTTTATTTTTTGCGTTGTGGATTTTTTCTCTGGCAACAGCCATGCGGAAGCCGTCCAGAGCGACCATATTCAAAGATTCCTCTTTCATTTCGATCAATACGCCGGTGATGACACCTCGAGTTTCATCAATACTGGCCGCGAACGATGTTTTTTTGATCATGTCATTGAGCAGATCTTTTTCAAAGATGATCTGATCGGTGATTTCTTCCTTATCTTTGATATTCGGAAATTCATCTGCCGGAAAGCCGACAATATTGAATTCGGAATTTGCGCATCGGATGAGAAGATTGTTGTTTTCCTCCGATACATGGATCATACTGCTCGGAAGCTTGCGGATGATATCTCCGAACAATTTCGCCTGCACGACAATTTCGCCTGCTTCTGCATCTTCAACTTCCATTTTTTTTACGATGGTCAGATCCAGATCCGAGGCTGACATGGTCAAGATACCGTCTTTGCTGACCTGCAACAGGATGCCTTTGAGGATCGGAATGGTGGTTCTGTTTGTGACAGCCTTTGAGACAATATTAAACGCTTTTGCCAGCACTTGCTGACTGCATGAAAATTTCATTTTTACCCTCCGCATTCTTTTATAAATTATATTTTTGGTAGTAATAGTAGTAGTAGGGGCTGTGGAATCTGTGGATAACTCCTGTATCCGTTGCAGCGACTCGCAAAAGGATTGTTTGCAATTTGTGGATAGCTCTCCTTGTTTATCCTTATTTTATGGATGATTCCGTGGATGATTTTATCAGTCTTTAATTTCTTCCTTTAATTCTTCGATCAGATTTTTGAAAGCCGGATCCTGTTTCATTTCTGCTTCGACTTTATCACAGGCATACATGACGGTGGTATAATGCTTACCGCCGAAATATTCGCCGATCTTCGGAAGCGAAAGTTCCGTCATATTCCGCATCAGGTACATGGCGATCTGCCGCGGGAAAGCGATGTTGTTCGTCTTTTTCGAGGATTCCAGATCCGAAAGCTTGATATTATAATGACTGCAGACTGTTTTTTTGATTTTTTCCGGTGTGATCGTCATTTCATTATTGATCAGGATATCGCGCAGGATCCGTTTCGCGAAGGTTTTGTCCGGTTTTTCATTGAGCAGATGTGAGAAGGAAACGATGCGGATAAAGGCTCCTTCCAGCTCTCGGATGTTGTCCTTGATCTTTTCGGCAATTAAGCAGATGACATCGTAAAGATCATCATCGACGGTGATATCCATATTTTCCGCTTTTTTCATCAGGATCGCGACTCTGGTCTCGTAATCAGCCGGTTGAATATCCGCAATCAGATTCCACTGGAACCGGGAGCGCAGACGTTCCTCTAGGTTGACCAGCTTGTTTGGCGCGCGGTCACTGGAAATGATAATCTGACGATTCAGATCATACAAGGTATTAAAGGTGTGGAAAAATTCTTCCTGTGTATTTTCCTTTCCTTCCAGAAATTGAATGTCATCGATGAGCAGCACATCAACCTTGCGGTACTTGGATTTGAATTCATTCATTTTTTGTTCTCCGATCGCACGGATCAATTCGTTGGTGAACATTTCCGAGGAAACATAGAGAACATTGAGGTTTGAATTTTTTTCCAACAGGTAAATGCCGATCGCGTGCATCAGATGTGTTTTGCCCAGGCCGGAACCGCCGTAGATAAAAAGCGGGTTATAGGCTTCGGACGGAGATTCTGCAACGGCGAGCGCAGCGGCGTGCGCGTATTTGTTGCTGCTGCCGACAACGAAATTTTCAAAATTATATTTCGGATTGAAAATTTTCTGTTTATTGAGCACTGTCTGCGGCGCTTTTGTTTTTTCGATGATCGGTTCTTCCACAGACTCCATTTTTGCTTCTCTTTCGTACTCGTCAGAATCCTTGAGAACCACGCGAAAATCCTCACCCATGACGGTCTTAAAAGCACTTTGCAGATACTGCATATATCTTTTTTTGATCGTATCGATGATGAAATCCTTGCCTTTATCGGACTTCAGCTCCAGATAAACAATATTCAAATCCCGGTCAATCTTGCGGATGCGTAGAGGTTTGAACCAGGTTTCAAAACTGATCTGTGTTGTGTTTTGTTCAATGATATCCAGAACCTGCTGCCATATTTCAACTTTTTCTTTTTGATTTTCCATTCTTCGACCTTCTTTTTTCTTTCTGATTCCTATTGTATAAAAAAAATTATCCACAAGCAAGTATGAATTGTGGATAATTGAAAAATATTCTTTCGACAGATTTATCCATAGGATGTGGATAACTTTATGCATAAGTTTTGGATTATTCTTTTTTTACCGTTTTTTGAGGGTGAAAAACACGGATTTGAGCGGGCTTTTCGATAATTTGGTTTCTTCACGCCTTGACAACCTTTTTTTTATAGCTTATAATAGATAAGCTTATGTGCCGAATTGAAATTTAGAGCGGCATCCAAAAAAATTTGAAATTCAGAAAGGAGACTGATTGCTATGAAAATGACTTATCAGCCGAAGAAAAGACAAAGAATGAAAGAACACGGTTTCAGAAAGAGAATGGCTACCAAGAACGGCAGAAACGTTCTGAAGAGAAGAAGAGCAAGAGGCAGAAAGAAATTAACTGCTTAATTTTGAATGCTTTCGCATCACCGGACATACCGGAGGAAACATGCTGAAAAGAAATGTTTTAAGAAAAAAGAGTGATTTTTCCGCGATTTATCATAAGGGAAAATCCGTTGGAGATCGTTATATCGTGCTTTTTTACCGAAAGAACGGTCTTTCTTATAATCGAACAGGTTTTTTGGCAAGTAAAAAAGTCGGAAACAGTGTGAAACGAAACCGCGCCCGTCGTCTGATGAAGGAAAGCTATCGTCAGCTTACGGACAGGCTGCCGGAATGCGGCTATGATTTTATCATCATCGCGCGCAACACAATTTCCGGAAAAAAATGTGCAGATGTGGAAAAATCACTTCGCTCTGCCTTTCGAAGAACCGGAGTATTAGAGAAATAATGAAAAAGATAGGAAATTTCTTTCAAAGACTGATGATATTGGCGATACGCTTTTATCAGAAATTTATATCTCCTTTATTTCCGCCTACTTGTCGGTTTTATCCTACCTGCTCCACTTATTTCATCCAGGCATTGGAAAAATACGGAGTTTTTAAGGGTAGTTATTTAGGTATTAAACGGATTTTGAAGTGTCACCCCTGGCATGAAGGAGGCTATGACCCTTTGAAATAATGGAGGAAATGAATGGGACTAATGGGATTTATAGCAAAACCATTAAGTTATTTACTTATTTGGTTATATGAATTGGTCGGAAGCTACGGCGTTGCGATTCTGATTCTCACGGTTGTGATCAAACTCTGCCTGTATCCGCTTTACGCGAAGCAGATCAAATCGACCATGCGTATGACGGATGTTCAGCCTAAGATCAAAGAAATCCAACAGAAATATGCCAAAGACAGAAATCTGATGAATGAAAAAATGATGGAGCTCTACAAGGAAGAGGGCGTCAGTATGTACGGCGGCTGTCTGCCGATGATCGTGCAGATGTTCATCATCATGGGTTTATTCGCGCTGCTGAGAACACCGATGACTTATCTGGATACAGACATGCTCTTTGCGATTCATGAACCATTCCTTTGGATCAAGGATCTGGCACAGCCTGATAAATGGATTCTTCCGATCGGCGCAGGCCTGGCGACTTTCTTTGCTTTTTCTATGAACTCCATGTCCATGGGAGGAGCTAACGCGCAGCAGACTGCCATGATGTCAAAGACCATGAAGTACTTTTTCCCGATCATGATCTTGTGGTTTGCGAGAACTTACCCTGCCGGCTTAGCGCTTTACTGGTTCGGCAGCCAGGTAATTCAGATTTTCTACAACATCAGGTTCAACAAGCTGAAAAAGGCGCAAAAAGAAGCAAAAAAAGTAAAGAATAAAAAGAAAAAAGTAAGAGCATAAAACATTGGAGGAAAAAGAAACATGGATTTTTCTGAAAAATGGGGAACAGACGTTGAGACTGCGGTGAAGCTCGCGCTTGACGATCTGAAATTAACCATAGATGAAGTCGATGTAACTGTTTTGGAAGAACCTTCCCGCGGATTTTTCGGTATCGGATCCAAACTGGCGCTCGTCAGAGTTGAAAAGAAGAAAGAACTGAAAGAGCCGCCAAAAGAAACGTTAAAAAAGCCGGAACCGAAAAAAGAAAAGAAGTTCGAAAAGGCTCAGAATACACAGGAAAATAAGCCAAAGGCCGAAAAGACAGAAGCACCGAAACGCAAGAAAGATAGAGCTCCGAGAAGAGCCGAAAAAGAAACGATGGTTTTCGAACCGGTGATTGAAAAAATTCCGGAAGAAAACCTGACGGATGTCGAAGATCACGCTGCTTTGAAATTTCTGGATGAAGTCACCAAGGAAATGGGCTTGGATCTTTCTATCAAAGCAAAGGCCGGAAAGGAAACCCTGTATATCGATATTCAGGGAAAGGATTCCGGAACGATCATCGGCAAGCGCGGACAGACGTTGGACGCGATCCAGTATCTGACCAGTCTGGTTGTCAATAAAGATCAATCTGACTATACAAGAGTGGTCGTTGACGCTGAAAATTACAGAGCAAAGCGAGAAAAGACTCTGGAACTTTTAGCAAACAGACTTGCAAAAAAAGTTACGAAGACGAAACGAAGCGTAAAGCTTGAGCCAATGAATCCTTATGAACGAAAAGTGATTCACGCAACTCTTCAAAATCACCCTTACGTGATTACAAGAAGTGAGGGACAGGATCCATACAGAAGGGTTATAATTGAATTGAAGTAGTCTTGAAATAGCCCGCTTTTTAGCGGGCTATGCCTATTCAGGAGAAAAAAATGGAAGATACAATCGCAGCCATCGCGACCGCGCCCGGCGAGGGCGGGATCGGCATTGTCCGCCTCAGCGGCGAAAAATCGCGTGAAATTCTGGAACAGATCTTTACCAGAGTGAAAAAAGAATACAGTAAGCAGCAGGATAGCTTTGAGGATCATTCGGATGAGCAGAGAAAATCCTTTTTTTTGCCGGACGCCACGAACGAAACGATCGGATTGCCGTTGATGCCGCGTACAATGCACTACGGATTTATTTATGATAATTTTAACGGTGAATGGATCGATGAAGTCATGGCAGTCTGGTTTCGGGCGCCGTATTCCTATACAGCGGAAGATGTCGTCGAGATCCAGTGTCATGGCAGTCTGGTTTCTCTGCGAAAGATCCTCTCGCTGGTCTTAAAGAATGGCGCGCGCATCGCGGAGCCAGGGGAATTCACCAAGCGCGCCTTTCTCAATGGACGCATCGATCTTTCGCAGGCGGAGGCTGTCATTGATCTGATCCGCGCCAAATCCGAAAAAACGTTTGACGCGGCGCTTTCCCAGCTTGAGGGAAAATTTTCTTCCGAAATTCGCGCAATCCGCCAAGCCTTAATCGACGTTCTGGTTGATCTGACGGTCAATATTGATTATCCGGATGAGGATATCGAGCAGATGACCTTCGAGAAGTTGACCAAGGCGTTGAAAGCAATCCTTGCAAGCGTCGACGCTCTACTTGCGACCTCCGCGACCGGACGCATTATCCGCGAGGGCATGCAGGTGGCGATCATCGGCAAACCGAATGTCGGAAAATCTTCGTTGATGAACGCGTTGCTCAAAGAAGCACGCGCGATCGTGACCGAGATCCCGGGTACAACGCGCGATACCATTGAGGAAGCGCTTTCAATTCGTGGGATTCCGATCCGCTTGACGGATACTGCCGGTATTCGCCAGACCGAGGATAAAATTGAAAGAATCGGAATCGAAAAAAGCAAGCAATCCTTTCAGCGCGCGGATTTGGTCATTTTCATGATTGACCGCAGCGTGCCGCTGGAGGAAGAAGATCTTGAGATTATTCGCCATCTGGATCATAAAAAGGTCATCGTTGTGATCAACAAAACCGACCTGCCTGCAGCGATCGATCCGCAGGAAGTCCGCGCAATGCTGCCGCAGGCCGTGATTGTGGAAGCTGCGGTCGGACAGTACAGCGGCATCGAGCAGATTGAAGATGCGATCGAGAATCTGGTTTACGGCGGGAAGGTCAAACAGCAGGACAGCGTGCTGGTCACCAATGTGCGTCATACTTCGCTGTTGGAAGAAGCCCGACAGTCACTCGCCGATGCGATCGGTATGGCGGAGCAACAGCAGCCGCTGGAATTTTTAGAAATTGACGTCAACCACGCCTATGAACGCCTTGGCGAGATCATCGGTGAAGCAGTCGGTGATGATATCATAGAAGAAGTATTCGCAAGATTCTGTCTCGGAAAATAAGACTGCACTTCCGGAAGAGTCTGTAAAGGAAAGATGAAAAAGCTATGGAAAGAATTTTGATGGGCGATTACGATGTGATCGTTGTCGGCGCCGGCCATGCAGGCTGTGAAGCAGCGCTCGCCGCGGCGCGGATGGGAAAAAAGACTCTGATGTTTTCTATCAATCTGGAGGCGATTGCCATGATGCCCTGCAACCCGTCCATCGGCGGCACCGGCAAAGGACACCTGGTGCGGGAGATCGACGCGCTCGGCGGTGAGATGGGGATCAACATTGACAAAACCTTTATTCAGAGCAAGATGCTTAATACTGCCAAAGGACCTGCGGTTCATTCTTTGCGCGCGCAGGCTGACAAACACCGTTACCATACCGAAATGAAAAAGACCATTGAGCGGCAGCCGAATCTGGATATGAAGCAAGGCGAAGTGACCGATCTGATTGTCGAGGACGGCAAAGTCTGCGGTGTGGAAACCAAGACACATACGTATTATACGGCCAAGGCCGTCGTACTGGCGACCGGCACCTTCCTGCGCGGCAAGATCTTTATCGGCGACAGCGCATACGCCAGCGGTCCGAACGGTCTCGCGCCGGCGAACGAACTTGCCGACAACCTCAAAAAGCACGGCATGAGGCTGCGCCGCTTCAAGACCGGAACACCGGCAAGATGTCTGGCCAGTAGCCTTGATTACAGCAAGATGATCCCGCAGGAGGGCGACGAAAGAATCGTGCCGTTCTCCTTTCTGAGTGACGACATCGGCGAAAATCGCGCGCTCTGCTGGCTGACTTACACCAATGCGGAAACCCATCGCATCATCCGCGAAAATTTTCATCGGTCGGCTTTGTTCGGTGGCCAGATCGAGGGCATCGGTCCGCGTTATTGTCCGTCGATCGAAGATAAGGTCAACCGTTTCGCAGATAAAGAACGGCACCAGACCTTTATCGAACCGGAAGGACTGGATACGGAGGAAATGTATATCCAGGGTATGTCCTCCAGTTTGCCGGAGGATGTACAGCTTGCTTTTTATCGTACGATCGCTGGACTGGAAAATATTCGCATCACGCGACCGGCTTACGCCATCGAATATGACTGCATCGATCCGCAGGATCTGAAGCTGAATCTGGAATATCGCACGATCGAGAATCTCTTCTGCGCGGGTCAATTTAATGGCAGCTCCGGTTACGAAGAGGCAGCCTCCCAGGGTTTAATGGCCGGGATCAACGCGGCACTGAAAATTTCTGGAAAAAATCCGTTCGTGCTCGGAAGAGACGAGGCTTATATTGGCGTTCTCATCGACGATCTCGTGACCAAAGGTACCAATGAACCTTACAGAATTATGACGTCCAGAGCGGAATATAGACTGGTTCTGAGGCAAGACAACGCAGATCAGCGATTAACGGAAAAATCTTACAGTATAGGACTGGCAACAGAAGCGCGATATCAGCGTTATCTGGCAAAGAAGCAGGCAGTCGAAGCGGAAATGCAGCGTTTGAGCCAAAAAACCGCCGCGCCGAAGGAGGTCAACGTTTTTTTGGAGGCACACGGAACCACGCCTGTCGCAAGCCGCATCAGCTTTGCGGAATTACTCAAGCGCCCGCAGATCACCTACGAGGATCTGGCCGAGATCGACGACAAGACCCGACCGCAGCTTTCGCAGCACGCGATCGCGCAGCTGGAAGTCCAGATCAAATACGAGGGCTACATCCAAAAACAGCAGCAGCAAATCCTGCGCTACCATAAACTCGAAAACAAGATGCTGGACGAAGACCTGGATTACGAAAGTCTCGAAGGACTCCGCAAGGAAGCTATCCAAAAGCTCAGCCAGATCCGCCCGGCATCGGTCGGACAGGCGTCAAGAATCTCCGGCGTTTCCCCTGCGGATATCAACGTTTTGCTGATCCATCTGGAAAAGAGGAGAAGAGGAAAGGCTTAAAAGAGCATGAAAGAATTAGAAAAAGCACTGCAAAAGCTGCACATCGCCTATGAACCGCAGATGCTTGCGCAATTTACATCTTATATGGATGGTGTTTTAGAATGGAATGAAAAGGTCAATCTGACTCGCATCACAGATCCAGAAGAATTTGTGATCAAGCACTTCATTGACTCGGTGATCTGCTGCGGATTTGAAGAATTTCGACAAGCCGGAACCGTTGTCGATGTCGGCACCGGCGGCGGATTTCCCGGCGTACCGCTGGCGATTCTCTCACCAGACAAGGAATATACCCTGATTGATTCTTTGCAGAAACGTTTGAAAATCATTGACGCGCTCTGCGCAGCGGCCGGTATCCACAATGTCACGACGCTTCACGGCCGAGCGGAAGATCTAGCCGCTGATCCAAAATATCGGCAGCAGTTCGATCTTTGTGTTTCACGCGCAGTCGCCAATACCGCCGTGCTGGCAGAATACTGCCTGCCGTTTATCCGAACCGGCGGCTGGCTGCTCGCTTACAAGGGACCGGACGCAGAAGCCGAAGCGAAGGAAGCTGAGAAAGCCATCCGTATACTCGGCGGTGATCTGACTGCGATCCGCAGCTGTAATCTCGCGGATTACGGACTGGATCATAATATTTTGATCATACAAAAAGTAAAGGAAACCCCGCAAAAATACCCGAGAAAAGCGGGAACTCCGTCGAAAGACCCCTTAAAATAGAAGTTTTAAGGGTTTTTTGTTACACGAAACTTTGCAATTCGCTCGTGGGAAATGTTATGATTTCCCTATCAGAAAGTGTGTGTGATCTGATAGAGAAAGGAGAAAGTATGAAAGTTGTACAGATTCCGTTATCGATGATAAGAACCAATCCGCAGCAGCCACGAAAAATTTTTACCGCAGAGGAACTCGAAGAGCTGACCGGCTCGATCCGCGAATACGGTGTGCTGCAGCCACTGCTTGTCAAAAGAGGAGAGAACCGCACCTTCATCCTGATTGCCGGCGAACGGCGTTTTCGCGCCGCGAGACGCGCGGGCCTGGAACGGGTTCCGGTCATCATCAAGGATCTTGCCGAAAAAGAAGCGGCGCTGATCGCGCTGGTTGAGAATGTCCAGAGGGAAGACCTGAATTTTTTGGAGGAAGCCAGAGCTTATCAAAAGCTGATGGAGGACTTCCATCTTACACAGGGAGATATTGCAAAAAAAGTAAACAAACAACAATCAACAATTTCTAATAAGATTCGCATTCTGACCTTACCGGAAGAAATGCAAGAGATGATTCTTTCCAACAAACTGACGGAACGACATGCCAGAGCGTTGCTCAAATTGAGTGCTGCATCGGATCGTAAGCGTGTATTGGAGCGCGTCGTACATAATCATCTGAACGTCAAGCAGACCGAAAAGTTGATTGATGATCTATTGGACGGACGCTCCAGGCAGGATAAGAACCGGGATCGGATTCATCACATCAACTATAAGATTTATCTTAACACGCTAAAAAAAGCGTTTAATCAAGTCAAATGTCTGGAAAAGAACGCGAAATTCACGCAAAATGATATGGGAGAATTCCTTGAAGTCAAAATCATCATTCCAAAAGGAGACAGATGTTTCACGTGAAACATCTGTCTCCTTTTGATACGGTTGCTTTTTTGAATAAGGAAAAGAATAAAACAGTAGCCAAAACAAAAAAATTGATGTATAATAGTCCTATCACTTCGACATGGGGAGGAAATATTTTGGGAAAAGCAATCGCAATTTTTAATCAGAAAGGCGGGGTCGGCAAAACAACAACGAATATCAATCTGGCCGCTTGCCTTGCCTTGAAAGGAAAAAAAGTATTGATTCTGGACATTGACCCGCAGGGCAATACAACCAGCGGCATCGGTGTTTCCAAAAAGAATCTGAAATACACCATATATAATATTTTGATCGACAAGAATTTTGACCCGCGTAAAGCAATCATCAAAACCGATGTTGAAAATCTGGATCTGATCCCGGCCAGTGTGGATCTGGCAGGCGCGGAGGTAGAACTGGTGGAGATCGAGGGGAGGGAGAGAACCTTAAAAAACGGTTTGGATAAGATCAAAGATAATTATGACTACATATTTATCGACTGTCCACCATCGCTGGGACTGCTCACCATCAATTCGCTTTCGGCTGTGGACAGCGTTCTGATTCCGATACAATGTGAATTCTACGCACTGGAAGGCGTCAGCCAGCTCGTGAGCACAATCGAACTGGTTAAAAAGAGCCTGAATCCGGAGTTACAGATACAAGGCGTTATCCTGAGTATGTTTGACGGCAGAACCAATTTATCGCTGCAGGTCGTACAGGAGGTAAAACGCTATTTTGGCGGAAAAGTCTACGCGACTGTGATTCCGCGGAACGTGCGTCTTGCAGAAGCTCCGAGCTACGGCATGCCGATCACACAGTATGATCCGAAATCAAAGGGCGCCGAAGCCTATATGGATTTCGCGGAAGAATTTTTAGACCTGGAAAGCGAGGAAGAATAGCATGGCCGCAGCAAAAAAAAGTGGTCTGGGACGCGGACTGGATGCGTTGTTTGCGGATGCGGTTCCTGTCATAGATACAACGGACACAGAAGAAAGCAAGAAAACACCGAAAAAACAAAATATCAAAACGACCGTCGGCGATGAGGTGCAGTATATCAAGATTCACGATATCATGCCAAACCTCAATCAGCCGCGAAAGACCTTTCAGGAAGATAAAATTGAAGAATTGGCCGCATCCATTAAGGAACATGGAATCATTCAACCGATCGTTGTCCGCAAATGCGAAAACGGATATGAAATCGTCGCCGGTGAAAGAAGATGGCGGGCAGCCAGAAAAGCAGAACTTGCTCAGGTTCCTTGTCTGGTTCGGGAACTGACCGATGAACAGAATATGCTGTTCGCGATCATCGAGAACATGCAGCGGGAGGATCTCAACCCGATTGAAGAAGCAGAGGGACTGCAGCGTATGATGCAAACCTTCGGCATGACACAGGAGCAGGTGTCCAAAAGCGTCGGAAAAAGTCGTCCGTATATCGCGAATGCGCTGCGTTTGCTAAAACTGCCGGAAGATATCGTCGCGCAGATCGCGCAGGGAAATCTGTCAGCAGCGCACGGAAGGACGTTGGCGGGCGTCGAAGATGACGCGGTCAAGGAAAAGCTGTGTGAAAGGATCCTGAAAGAATCCCTTTCGGTGAGAGAAACCGAGCAGCTTGTCAATCATCTCACCAAAGGCCAAAAGCGAAAATCGGCTCAAAAAATAAAAAATCCGAATGAAGCCCGCGTCGAAGAAGAATTAAAAGAAGTTTTGGGAACAAGAGTCAACATTCATCAGACCGGAAAAAAAGGAAAGATCGAAATCGAATTTTTTGGTGCCGATGAATTGGAGAGATTGATCGAACTATTGAAATCACTTGCTTAAAGGCCAGTGTTTCATGTGAAACATAGAATCAGCCAAGCAGCCCCTATGACAGGGGCTGCTTACTTAAAGGATAAAATGAAAAACGAACAGGAAAAAATCAATCAGCTCCTGCGGCAAGTGATCGCAGAAGCAGAGGTACTGCGGATCCCACTGGGAACGATCGCCGCCGAGGTCAGGATCAATCCACGCGCCAAACGGCGCTTTGGCTGTTGCCGCAGCCAAAAGAATTTTTGCGGCCAAGCCACCTTCACCATTGAATTATCCGCGAAAGTGCTCGCGTGTCGAGAGGATAAGATCCGAGAAATCCTTGCACATGAAATTCTTCATACTTGCCCGGAATGTCAAAATCATGGAAAGAAATGGAAAACATACGCGCGCCGCATGAATCAAGCCTATGGCTATGCGATCGCCACCACGACCTCAGACAAAGCAATGGGGCTTCCAACAACCGATCCCCCGCGCCAGCCGGAAACTGCAAAGTATTTCCTGCAATGCCGGGGCTGCGGCGCGATCCTTGTGCGCAGACGTGCTTGTCCGCTGACGCGCGATCCCGGTCGTTATCGCTGTGCGAAATGTGGTGGAAAACTGAAAACGATCCAAGAGCCCCCTATATTTAGTAGATGAAATTACGTCAATTTTATGATATAATGTCCTTACACAGTGATTGCCGAGCAGGATGCGACGGCAGAACTGATGTAAGACAGATGCCCAGAGTTCTTAGCGACTTGCAGCCCTAGCCCGCTGATTGACGAGCGTAAGCGAAGGCAGAAGCGAGGCAGGTCTCACGCCAGAAGCGCAGCGCTTCAGCGCGTGGCGCTTTACGGGACAAGCCGAAGGCGCAGACAGAGCTTAGAACTTATGGTATAATGTCCTTACACAGTGATTGCCGAGCAGGATGCGACGGCAGAACTGATGTTATAAGCATAAGTTGATAAAATACAAGTGAGAAAAATCCAGGTAGATTCGACAGAGGAAATGTGAGATGGAAAAAACGGAAAACAGGAGGAATGCAGCTGTATTGTCTATTCCGCTGCCTATCTGCATCATCAATGCGCAAGGAAAGGTCATCGGAGCAAGCCGACAGATCAGTCAGGTCTTTTTATACGATGATATTCTGGACGGAGATTTCTTCGCGCTGACCGGTGTCAAAATGGCAGAGCTTTATCAGTCCTTGCAGGACGATATCTGCCCGGTCATCAAGCGAAACGATCGGGTTTTTAAGCTCGTCGCGCAGAAAAGTGAAGGAGACGAAGACAATCTGACCGTATTCTTTTATGATGTAACGAATTTAGAAGAACTGAAGGACCGTTACAATGCGGAAAGACCGTGTGTCGCCAAAATCCAGATCGATAACTATGATGAATTGATCAGCAATGCCGGCTCCGCGCCGCGCCTCGCGCTCTCGGGCGAGATCGATCAGCTGATCCGCAAATGGGCCGGCAAGATCAGCGCGTCGGTCAGCCGCGTGCGTAACAGCGCCTATATCATGTGGTTTGAACAGCAGTATCTGGACAGGATGACAACAGTCAAATTTGATATTCTCGATGAGGTGCGGCATTTGGAAACCGGCGCGGATTTTCCGGCGAGCCTAAGCATCGGCGTCGGGGTCGGCGGAAAAAATCTGTCACAGACTGAGTCCTATGCAGACGCGGCTCTGGATCTGGCACTCGGACGCGGTGGTGATCAGGCAGTCGTAAAGCGCAATCTCAAGATCGAATATTTTGGCGGGAAGCTGCAAACCGTAGAAAAAAGCAATAAAGGAAAATCCAGAATCGTCGGTCACGCGCTCAAGCAGCTGATCGACCAGTCAAAAAAGATTTTTATCATGGGTCACGCCAATCCGGATATGGACAGCTTCGGCTCCGCGCTCGGTGTCACAAGGCTGTGCCTGCTGTGTGAAAAAGAACCATATATCGTGATCGATGATGTCAACGAAAGCCTGCAGGAAATTTTTCGACAGGCAAAGGAAAGCGATCGCTATCAATTCATCACTTCCGAAAAAGCGATCGGGCTGGCAGACGAGGAAAGTCTGGTGATCGTCACCGATACCCACAGACCGAGCCTGGTACAATGTCCGCGGCTTTTGCAGCTTTGCGAACGCGTGGTCGTGATCGATCATCACCGCAAGATGGAAGAGTGCATCGAAAATCCGGTACTCGCTTACATGGAATCCTATGCATCCTCCGCATCGGAGCTGGTCGCGGAGATCCTGCAATATATGATCAGTAAAAAAAGTCTCAATAAGCTGGAAGCAGAAGCTTTGCTGGCAGGCATGACGATTGACACCAATGGATTTTCCGTTAAAACCGGCGTGCGAACGTTTGAAGCGGCTGCGTGGCTGCGCAGGCAGGGCGCGGATCCGACGGAAGTGAAACGCTTCTTCCAGGAGGACTTTACGAGTGTGCGTCTAAAAGCAGAAGCCATCACTACCGCGCAGATCTTTGACGGCGGCATTGCGATCTCCGTCTGCAAAAAAGAAGGAAACGACGCGCAGCTCCTGTGTGCGCAGATCGCGGATCAGCTCCTGACGGTCAAGGGTGTGAAAGCATCCTTTGTAGCTGCCAGAAATGATGCCGAAAAAACCGTTATCAGCGCAAGATCTCTGGGCGATATCAACGTACAGCTGATTATGGAAAAATTTGGAGGCGGCGGACATTTGACCACAGCAGCCGCACAGGTCGACGCGACCGTGGAGGACACCATCAAAAAAATTATGGATATTATGGAGGTAAACAAAGATGATCGTAATCTTGAATAGAGACGTAAAAGGAACCGGCAAAGCCGGCGAGGTCGTAAAAGTCAGCGACGGCTACGCAAGAAACCTGTTGCTGCCGAAGGGCTACGCGACCGAAGCGACCGAGGGCAATATCCGCAGCCTCGAAAAGCAAAAGGCAATCGCGGCAGAGAAAAAAGCAGAAGAAAAAGCAGCCGCGCAGGCATTGGCTGAAAAACTGCGGGGCGTGACCGTAAAGATCCAGGCCAAAGCCGGCGAAAACGGCAAAGTCTTCGGCTCCATCACGTCCAAGGATATCGCCGAAAGACTGCAGGAGCAATATAAAATCACGGTGGACAAGAAAAAGATCCAGCTGGACGGTCCGATCAAGCAGACCGGCAGCGTGACCGTGGATGTCAAGCTGTATCCGGAGGTTTCCGGCAAGCTGAACGTGGAGATCACGGCAGAGTAAAACAAGAATTTACAAAAGCTTCAAGAAATAAACACGAAACAAGGGCAGGAATTTGATATGATAGAGAGGATCCCTCCGCATAACGAGGAAGCGGAGCGCTCCGTCCTCGGTGCGGCAATGCTCAACAAGGAAGTCCTCTTTGATATTCTGGAGGAAGTCAAAGAGGATGATTTTTACAACGAAAAACACAAAGAAATATTCCGGGCAATCTGGGAGCTGTATCGAAAGAACAGCGCCGTCGATATGCTTACCGTCTGCGAAGAGCTGAAAAGTCGGCGTTCGCTGGATATGATCGGAGGAAGAGCCTATATCGCGACACTGACCGCAGAGGTTCCGGCGACCGCCAACGGAAGAGAATATGCGAAGATCGTTGCCGAAAAAGCCATTATGCGCCAGATGATCCGCACCTCCGAGGACATTACGGAAAAGGGATACGAAGGCAAGATGGCAACACGGGAGATCCTTGACTATGCCGAAAGCGGTATTTTTAAGATCGCGCAGATGCGGCAAAAAAACGACTATACGAAGATCCAGGATGTGCTGCTCGAAAATCTGCGCATCATCGACGCGGCCTCACAGAATAAGGACAAGATCACCGGTATCCCGACCGGCTTTCACGATCTGGACGAAAAGACCAGCGGTCTGCAGCGATCCGACCTGATCATTGTCGCGGCACGTCCCGGCATGGGCAAGACCGCTTTCGCGCTGAACATCGCACAGCAGAGCGCAGTCAAGCACGGAACCTCGGCGATCATTTTCAGCCTGGAAATGTCCAAGGAACAGCTCGGTCAGAGACTTTTGGCTATGCAGGCGCGCGTGGAAATGCAGAAGCTGAAGCAGGGCGACCTGGATCGCAAGGACTGGGATCGTGTTTCCATGGGCGTAGACGAACTGAACAATTCCAAAATCGTTATCGACGATACGCCGGGCATTTCACTGATGGAAATGCGCAACAAATGCAGACGACTCAAGGCCGAACAGGGTCTGGACCTGATCGTGGTCGATTACCTGCAGCTGATGACCTTCGAGGGTAAAACCGACAACCGTCAGCAGGAAATCAGTGCGTTATCCCGGAACATGAAGCTGCTGGCCAGAGAAATGAACTGTCCGGTCATTTTGCTTTCGCAGCTTTCCAGAGCGCCGGAGCTTCGGCAGGATAAGCGTCCGATGCTTTCCGACCTGCGTGAATCCGGCTCGATCGAACAGGACGCGGACATCGTCATTTTCCTGTATCGGGATGACTACTATAACGAAAATACCGAAAAGCCGGGCGTCTGCGAGGTCAACCTCGCGAAGCACAGAAGCGGCCCGACCGATAAAATAGAGCTGACCTGGGTAGCCAGATACACCAAATTCAGCGACAAGGCGCTGTAAATCGCAGCAGATAAGGAAACTATGAGCTTTAAGAAGGCAAAGGTGAAAGACTTTTACCTGTTTTCCACCGATGTAGAGAATATTTTTATCAATGAATACATGCCGGGTGCGCCCGGAGATTATGTGAAGGTCTATCTTTACGGATTGCTTTACGCGCAGACCGGCGCAGCTATGGATGACGCGACGCTTGCCAAGCAGCTGCGGCTGCCGGAGAAGGCCGTCGGACAGGCATGGAAATACTGGGAAGAGATGGGCATCGTCCGTTGCCACAGACGGGAAACTGCCGCCGATCCGCAAGGGTTCTGCGATGTGGAGTTCCGGAATCTGCGCGCGATGATGTACGGAAGCGCGGAGGAACAGGAAAATTCCTTGCAGTCGGCAGAAGAGAGCGTCGGACAGATCACCGAAAAGCTGTGCGATCATACCGTAAAAGATTTCATCCGTGATCTCGAAAACTGCACCGGAAGACTCTTCGATCCGCAGAAGGAACTGCCGGAGATCCTTTCCTGGGAAAAAGATTTTGATACCAGCAAGGAACTGATTCTCAAAGCGTTCGCCTATTGCAGCCAGCGGCAAAAGACCGGACTTGCCTATATCAAGAAAGTAGTGATGGGCTGGTCGGAACGAGGACTGCGGACCGCAGAGGATGTGGATGCGTTTCTCGAAGAAGCCGGTATCCGGCAGGGGCGGTATAAGCGCGTGTTGCAGTCCCTGGGTATGAACCGCGGCGCTACCGAAGCGGAAAAGCGGATGATGGATACCTGGTTTGAGGATATGCATTACGAAATGGAGCGCGTGCTGGAAGCATGCGACCGGACGCTTTCTACGGCCAATCCGAATCTGCGCTATGTAAACAAGGTGCTGGAGAACTGGTACGAAGAAGCGAAGGCGCGCGGTCTTGATGTCAATCAGAAAGTGACAGTCACACAGGCTGTTTTGAATAAATATTATGAATTTCTTCGCGGACAAGCGGAGAAAAAAGCACAGGAACACCGACAGGAGGTTTATCAAAAGCTTCCTCGTATCGAACAGATTGATACGATGCGCGGCGAGCTTGGCAGCAGGCTGGCGCGCGGGATGCTGACCGGCATGAATGCCGCCCAGAAGGCGCAGATCCGGCAGCAGATGCGAGAGCTGGAGGAAGAACGCGCGTTTCTTCTGACCGAAAACAATTATCCGCTCGACTATACCGACGTGCGGTATTCCTGTGAAAAGTGCGGCGACACCGGATTCGATGAAAACGGACAGCGGTGCAGCTGCGCCGGACAAAGAACAGGAGAAGCAGAATTATGGCAAAAAAGAAACAAACAAACAAGCACGGTGAGCAGCTGATCTACGAAACGGCTGCGCGGCTTGTAGAGGAAACGGACAAATTGCTGGATCAGGCAGGACCGTTCTTCCGTAAGCAGGGCGATAAGCTTATCGATGCTTGCGCGAATATGATGACCGCCTATGATAAGAGCGCGGATGTCCTCATGTGGTTCCTCGCCAAGTCTTTTGTCACCATCGCGCGGCGGATGCACGATACACGCATGAGCATTCTCAAGCACCGTAAGGAAATCGTCAAGAATGCCGCTCTGGTGCTGGTCGTCGGCGTGTGCGGCGTGGCCCTTTACGCATCCAGCATTGACTACGAGTATGCCTATAACGGCAGAACCCTCGGAATTGTAAAACAACAGCAGGACGTTCTGGAAATCCTCGACATGGTCAGCGAAGAGCTTTCGCAGGAATACGGCTCCAACATCGTCATTGATCCGGAAACTGATATCACGTTCACACCGGTACTCAAATTCGGCAAAGAGATCGATGATCCGGACACCGTACTGCGCCGTTTCACCTACATGGGTGATATTCAGGCACAGGCATACGCGATCAATGTCAATGGAGAACGAATGGCAACCGTCGAAAGTGAAAAGATCGCGCAGGATGTTCTCGACTCGATCCTCGCGATGTACACCGGCGACAAAAGCAGCAGGAAAAAATACGAAAGCGTCGGCTTCGCGGAGGACATCAAGATCGAAGCCTACAATACCACACTGGCGAATGTCAGCAGTAAAGCCGCAGCGATCAAGAAGCTCAAGAGCGGCGGCCAGCAAAAGAAGACCTATAAGGTTGTCGAAGGGGATACCCTTTACGGAATCTGCGATAAGCTGGGTGTGACCCTCAGCGAACTGAAAGAGATGAATCCAAGGATCAAGGATACCATGGTTCTGCATGTGGGCGATCAATTCGTCACGCAGCAGGAGGTACCGCTTTTGACCGTTGAAACTGTCGAGATCACAACCTTCGCGGAATCCATCGCCTACGATACGGAGTACAAAAAATCCTCCTCCTACTACAAGGGCGAGACCGTTGTCACCCGATCAGGGAAAAAGGGAAAAGCCAAGGTTACCGCGCGTTTGACCAAGCAGAACGGCAAAACCGTAAAACGCGAAGATCTGAGCGTGAAGATCATCAAAGAGCCGGTATCCAAGGTTGTAGTCAAGGGTACCAAGACCGTACCGCCGACGAAAGGCACCGGCCGCTTCATCCGTCCGGTCAGTGCCGGCGTATACAGAGGATACGGACCTCGCTGGGGCAGATGGCACTATGGCCTGGACTATGCGGCACCGACCGGCACAACGATCCGCGCGGCGGACGGCGGTACTGTCACCAAGGCAGGCTGGTCCGGCGCATACGGCTATCGTATCGTCATCGACCACGGCGGCGGATTCAAGACCCTGTACGCACATTGCAGCAGCATCAGCGTAACCGCCGGACAGAAGGTATACCAGGGACAGAAGATCGGCGCAGTCGGCAGCACCGGACGAAGCACCGGCGCACACTGCCACTTCGAGATCTTCAAGAACGGCTCCAACGTCAACCCGTCAAACTACCTGTAACAGAAATAATACCATATGAAACAGGGGAGAGTCCGCTTGCGGACTCTCCCCTGTTTGCTAGCTGATCACACCTGCCGGACGACACCTGCCGTAGGTATGGGAAAACACATGCGCGGAAAGCCGCAGCGTTGGATTTTTCGGAAAGACTCTCTCAAAAACGCAAGACAAGCCGATTTTGGCATAGCGAAAGCGGTCGAATTTTGTCGACCGTTGCGTTTTTGAAGCAATACTCTAAAAATACGCAAGGATTCTTCCAGAATATAGAAAAATCCTTGCGTTTTTGATAGCGGCTTAAGAAATTACGCAACAGGGTACGTTATTTTTGTGTGTTGTTTTGATCCATTTAAGAGAAAAGAACCAGTTTACCGATTTGAAATGTACGATAAAAACTTACAGTTGCAATTAGGTGATGGGTCGAGTACAATTATCCTAAATACAAAATGTCCGAAGGGAAAGATTCCCGAGACGTTTGCGGCTTTTTACAACTTTGTAAACACAGGGGAAGTTGACGAAAAAGACGAGTTTGTGAAGTACCTTGGCGAGCGAGTTGAAGAGGCCAATGAAGATGAGGAGGTTGACCGTATTATGACATTGGAAGAAGAAATGATCGTAAGATATAACCGAGGACTCCACAAAGGCCTTGAAGAAGGGCGGAAAAAAGCCGAAGAGGAAAAACGTAAAATTGCAAAAAAATGCAAACAACTTGGACTGACATCCGCACAGATCGCCGAGGCAACCGGGCTGAAAGAAGCAGAAGTTGAAGCACTATGAACGGCGATTCAAACCAATATATTCTTCCACGTTCTGATACTGAATGCCATCGCCCACTTGGCTCTCACCGCGATAGAGGACGAACTTTCCGGTGATCGGACCATAACGATGCTCCGTCAAAGCGCATTTTTCAGCATCGATCAGATGGCGATACTGCTGCGGGACGGCTTCTTCGCTGTGCTTGATCTCGAAAATCCAGCAGGACGATGTCCTCCAGCATCCACCCTTTGATCTCCGTCAGAATGCGCTCCTGCTTTTCGACATCCAAAAGGAACGAAATCCAACGGCTCCGAGAAGTCTTCGATGGCATCCGCTCCGGCACAAATACGAGAGAAAGAGGAAAACTTATAAATTGCTCTCAGATATTGTGAAAAACGGGTTTATTCCCGGATGCTGTCCAGCGTCAGGATCTGTTCGTAGGAGTCCGCTCCGGCAATCGAGCCGATCGGCAAGACCACATGGAGCGTTCCGGAGGCATCCGCATAGGCAGGGACGTCCAGATTGATGTTTGCGTCCGATAGCGTCCAGGCGCGGCGCTCGGCCAGAAGCTCGTCCGAATCTTCGCCCGCGGCAGCTCCGTACTGCGCGTCAAACTTCTCGGCAGCCGCCCGGCGCACCGCCTCCAGGAACGTCGTTTCATCCACGTGCAAGGTCTTTAGCAGGTCGGCTGTGGTGAGCTGCCGGCCACCGGCCATGTCATACAGATACACACGGTACTGACTGATATCGGCATCCCAGCTGCCGGAGACGACCAGAGACAAAAGATTCTCATACGGATAGGACTTCCATGTCACACCGAGACAGGACAGACTGACCTGATCCGAGACGTTTTGCAGTACCTCGTCCACGATCGGACTGTACGCATCGGCAATCGCCTGGTTGATGGCCTTGGCGCCCTGCGTATCCGCTTCGATCTGCGGCACACGATAGGTGAAATGACCGCGGTTGCCGGCCGCATCGGTATAATCGAAGTCCTCGTGATACAGTTCCGTTATTTGCGGCGCCTGATAGGACGGATCAGACGTTTCAGGCGGATGCTCCTGCTGTGTATGGCTGCTGCCGGTTTCCGCGGGTGCCTGGCTGCAGGCGGTCAGCGTAAAAATCAGCGCCGCAGACAACAGCAAATGCAAAATCTTTTTCATTTCGATCTCCTCCTTTTGATAACCCTTTTTGCGAACCCTTTCCCTTTCATTCCGAGATCCGGGCTTTATATCGCATTCCAGATCAAGCAGAACGCAAAGATGCAGCCCCACGCGTTACCGGTTTTTCCCTTGACGAGCAGCATACCGTAAATGGCGAGAGCCATCGTAAGCATTTCCGCGATTCCCCAGAACGAAAGACTGCACGGATGAAAAAGCACGCACACGATGGCGCAAACGATCGCCCCGTAATCGAGCCATGGGTTTTTGGAGGGATAACGCCGGTTGACCTTGTCGCAAATCACAGCGTAGTTGAACCCCTCAAAAAATCCCCAGACAACCACGATCAGCGCCATGCCCAAAAGGGAGAACGGAATACCGCTTGCGAGGACATCCTCCGTGATCGAGATACGGAACGGATGATAGCCGTCAAATTGCCCCGACAGCACGATCACACAGACCAACGGGACAAAGCACAGAAGCGTCGCGAGGATCGCCGCAGCCATATGCTTTCGCGTCAGACCATAAGCCGTGAACGGCTCCTTTCGCCAAACGCAGACGATCGTAACGCCCAGTCCCGCGACACCAAACTGGACAGCCGCGTTCAGCAAAAGTCTCGGCACAACCGAAACGCGATCATCCGCCACAAAATCCATCAGCCGGTTTCCAAGCGCGGCATACAAAAGGTATACCCCCAAGGTAACCAGTACAATGATCCAAAGATCAAGATCCAATTTTTTTTGCTCTGCCGAAAGCTGCTGCTTCATCCTCTTGTCCTCCTTTGATTTCGGTGCCTTTGATTTCGGGGCTTTTGACTTCGGTACTGCCCTGTGACGCTCTGCTCGCTCCGCGGCCGATACCCGCCCCGTTCCGCGCTGCGCAGGCTTTGCCCCGGACACTGCGCACCGGGCATGCGGGGCTTCTTTGCATAGGAGTGTAGCACAATTCGTAAGCGCGCTCAACCGGTGAAGCTAAAAATTTAACAAAAATTTTGCATAAATACATTTTTTTCAGTACATAAGTCATTGAATTTGAACATACGGAATGCTATAATTTTATCGAAATTGTGCGAAGAATGCGAAAATCAACCGCATGGTGCATCGTCATCACACAAGAGGAGGATACGAGAACACATGACTGATCAAGAATTAAAAAAACTGAACCGTATGGAACTGATCGATATGATCTACGAAGCGCAGAAACGATATGAAGCCTGCATGGAAGAAAACCGGCAGCTGAAGGCAGCTCTGGAGGAACGCAATCTGAAAATCGCCTCTGCCGGCTCCATCGCGCAGGCCGCGCTTTCGATCAATCGCGTTTTTGAGACCGCGCAGGCTGCCGCGGATCAATATTTATCCTCCATTCAGGCAGCCAAGGAAACCGCGCAGAGCAAGATCACGGCCGCGGAGGAAGAAAGCAAGCAAATCCGCGCACGGGCAGAACAAGCGGCTTCCGCGCTGCTTGCGAACGCACAGAAAAAGGCGCAAGCGATGCAGGCACAGGCGGAGCAGCAGTCTGCAAAAGCGTGGCAGACATTCCAGCAGAAAGCGGCTGAGCTAGTCAACGCACATGAGGAACTCCGTCGTCTGGTGAAAGGAGACGGGCTGTTCAAAGAATGAATACCAAGCAGAAAAAACCGATGGAGCTTCCGAGCCTGGAGCAGCTCGAAAGAGAGCGAAAACGGCTGCGATACCGCGCCCGCTATAACCGCACATTAAAGAGCACGATCGCGATCCTGGTCGTCGTGGCCGCGACATCCGTTCTGGTGGCGACGCTCTGGATGCCGGTGCTGCGGATCTACGGCAGCTCCATGCTGCCGACCCTGGAGGACGGACAAATCGTCGTGTCGGTGAAAACCGGGGACTTCAAACCGGGTGATATCATCGCCTTTTATCATGGGAACAAGCTTTTGATCAAACGCTTTATCGCCGGCTCCTCGGATTGGGTGAATCTGGACGAGGACGGAAACGTTTTTGTGAACGGCAAAGAACTTGAGGAGCCGTACCTAACGCAAAAAGCCTTCGGGGAAACCAACATCGAGCTGCCGTATCAGGTTCCCGACAAACGGATTTTTTTGATGGGCGACAACCGGGACGTGTCCCTGGATTCCAGAAATACAGAAGTGGGCTGCGTCGCAGCGGATCAGATCGTCGGAAAGGTCGTCTTTCGGATCTGGCCGCTCAGCGCGTTTGGTCCGGTCAAATAACGCAGAGGAGGTACCCAGATGCAAAACTCATTACCGGCAAAAGCCGACAGCTATACAAGAGCGCATATCCGGCAAAGACGCTGGAAGCGCGTGATCACGGTTCTGGCCTGCGCGGTCGTATTCTGCACGACGTACGCGCTGATCCTTCCGGCGATCACCATGACAGGCGACACCTTCTGCGGACAGGCGGAGCATCAGCATTCGGATGCGTGCTACGAAAAGGTACCGGTCTGCGGACTGGAAGAAACGCAGGAAACGGAAGAGTCCGCGGAGATCGAAGGTCACACGCACACGAAGACCTGCTATCATAAACAGATGCTCTGCGGACAGGAAGCACACGTACATACCCTGCAATGCTATTCCAACCCCGACGCTGTAGAAACGCGGGAGGACTGGGAAAAGACACTCCCGGCATCGACCGGCGATACGGCGGCCGATCTTGCCGCGGTGGCAAGCAGCCAGATCGGCTATACGGAGAGCACCGAAAACTATCGGGTGGACACAGACGGCGAAACCATGCACGGCTATACCCGCTATGGCGCGCGCGTCAATCAGCCGTATGCCGCCGATTGGAGCACGCTGTTTGCTTCGTTCTGCCTGCATTACGCGAACGCTCCGGCCGAGCTGCTTCCGTTGGATGAAACCTGCGCGCAGTGGCAGACACGCCTGCAAAATCAGGGATGCTATCAGACCGCAGGCAGCTGCAGCCCAAGCGCGGGCGACCTCGCGTTCTATGATCTGGACGCGGACGGAACGGCGGATCATACCGGCATCGTACTGAACGAAAACGAAGCAGCGGTCGGCGATGTCGAGGGCGCGGTCAAGAAACAGCCGCTGCAAAACGCACTGGGCTACGGCACGCGGCAGACCGTCGCGGCATCGGAGGAAACGACCGATGCGCCGCAGGAAGCGGCAAGCGGTCCGGGGAAAGCGCCTGCCGTCCAAGGCGGCGACACCCGCCCGACCATCACCATCACGACGGATCAGACTGTGCGCAAGACCGGAGAAACCGCCACGACGACCCTTTCGATCTCCAATCCGGAGAGTGCGCAGATCGCGCAGGACGATGGCACGGTCATCCGGCTGTATATGGAGTTTGCGAAGACCGCCCTCGCCGAAGGAAAGCTCGCCAGCGCGGACGGCACGCCGAGCCAGAAGGAGGGCACCTATACCATCAAGGCGGACGGCAGCAATCGGGAATACCAGTATAACGTCACCCGTATCCCGGGGAGCGACAGCGACCACTATACCTACTGCTTTGAGATCCAGCGCCCCCTGCAGGGCGATACCATCTCCCTCAGGCTGCCCAGCAGCTACCCCAGCCCAACGTCTGCCGGCGGCACGAACACCATCTGGGGCACGGTGCTGACCAAAACGGAAAAGGAAGAACTGGACAAGGACGGCAAGCCCGGCATTGCGGCCAAGCCTACAGACGACACGAATAGGCAGACCGTTACCTGGACGACCCAGCCGGATACCTTTCAGGTAGAAAA